>Ga0210389_10000108_pt1 | contig 82181 bp, 79 predicted proteins | sample IncBWH28OmetaG_FD_160127 | JGI IMG/M metagenome (GOLD analysis project Ga0210389, IMG submission 160127) | Forest soil microbial communities from Barre Woods Harvard Forest LTER site, Petersham, Massachusetts, United States - Inc-BW-H-28-O ...
CCCGACGACTTCGAGGCGGCGCAGATTCGAACGGCGATCGAACTGCGGGCGGCTCGGCCGGGGGGCGATGCTCCGCGCCAGGAATTCCTCAACGATCTGCACGCCCGCCTCGCGGAGCAAATGACCGGCACGCCACGGGAAGCGGTGCCGAGGCTGAACACGACACGCCGCCAGGTCATCGTCGGGACGTCAGCCGCGGCGGCAGCGGCGGTCACCGCGGTGTCCGTGGATCGACTCGTTATCGGCGGCCAGGCGGCCGAGGTTCCTGCCGCTTCCGGGCAACTCATGCCCAGCGACGGTCGCTGGATGCGGGTCGCTGCCAGCTCGGAAGTGCCCGACGGGGTTATGCATCCTTTTGATCTCGGCTCGATCAATGGATTCGTCCGGCGGGTCAACGGCACGCCCGAAGCCGTATCCGGGGTGTGCACCCATCAAGGGTGCCGATTGTGGTTCGACGCACCTGACGACCGGCTGCGCTGCCCATGCCACACGACTTCGTTCGCGCCCAGCGGGCAGGTGCTCACCCACCAATTGCCGATCGCTCCAAAGCCGTTGCCGAAGTTGATGGTTCGCGAGGTCAACGGGGCGATCGAAGTGTTCGCCCCAGCGAGCCCCGTCGAGCCGGCCTAAGAGGTGTAACCAACCGCACTATCTCTTGGCATGGATATCTCCATGCTTAGAAAAAATTTGGTCGCGGCGTTGGCCGCCAGCGTGGTGCTGGCCGGCTGCTCGGCTTCGCGGCCCACGGCCGGCACCAGCACCAACATGCCGATGGCGTCGATGTCGGTGACCGCACCGGCGGCTCCGGTGAACGGTGACCAGGTCAACATCGACAACTTCGCGTTTGTCCCGGCAACGCTGACCGTCCGCGCGGGCAGCACCGTCACCTGGACCAACCATGACGAGGAACCCCACACGGTGGCCGCCAGCGACGGTTCGTTTCACTCGCCCGGGATGGGGACAGGGGGCACGTTCTCGCACACCTTCGCCACGGCCGGAACGTTCGACTACGTCTGTTCCATTCACCCGATGATGCACGGCACCGTGGTGGTGACCCAATGACGCGCGATCCGAATACCATGAGTCGCCGCCAGCTCATCCGTCACACGGCATGGTTCGGAGCCGCGGTGGGTTTCGCCGTGGTCGGCGGCGAGGTCATCTCACAAGTCGCCGGGGCCGCTACGTCCAAGCATGCCCAGGCCCGGCCCACCTTGCGCTTCGCCCAAGTCAGCGACAGTCACCTCGGATTCTCCGGACCGGCCAACCCCAACGTCGTCGACACATTCGGCCACGCGATCGATTGCATCAATAACCTCGGCTACACACCGGACTTCGTCATTCACACCGGCGACATCACGCACTTGGCCAGCCCGGACCAATTCGATCAGGCGAAGCAGATGATGACCGGCCTGAAGACGCCACACGTTTTCACCGTGCCCGGCGAGCACGACTCGGTCGACGATGCGGGGCAGAAGTATCGAAGCGCTTTTGGCGCGGGAAGCAGTGGCGACGGGTGGTACAGCTTTGATATCGCCGGCGTGCACGTGATCGCACTGGTCAACACGTTGAACCTGAAGAAGCTCGGGCATCTGGGTGTCGAGCAGTTGGAGTTCGTCGAAAAAGACGTCGCGCGATTGTCGAGTGACACGCCCATCATCGTGATCAGCCATATTCCGCTGTTCGCGATGTACCCGGACTGGGGCTGGGGCACCGACGATGCCGCCCGGGCGTTAGGTTATCTGCGCCGGTTTGCCTCGGTTACCTGCCTCAACGGCCATGTCCACCAACTGTTTTCCAAGACGGAAGGCAACGTGACCTTTTACAGCGGGACGACGACCGCTTATCCGCTGCCCCATCCCGGCGACGGACCGGCGCCGAAGCCGGTCACATTGCCGGCCGGTAAGCTCCGCGACGCGCTGGGCGTCCGCGAGGTCAGCTACACCAGCGGACAGAGCGCGTTGGCTTTGAAAGAGCGGACACTGCAATGACTTTCAACGACCTCATGCTCCGAGTTGGCCTGGCGGCGTCCTTGGTCGTCAGCGCTGCCAGCCACGCCTACCTCTATGTCCATGGCTACCAACACATCCCGAAAATCGGCACCGCCTTCCTGATCCAGGCCAGCGTCTCCTTTGCTGTGGCTCTGCTGATCGTTGTCGGCGGCCCCGTTTGGCTGCGCTGGGCGGCGGCCGCGGTGGCGGGCGGCTCGCTGGTGGCCTTCGCCCTGTCGAGGACCATCGGGCTTTTCGGCTTTGCCGAGCGGGGATGGGACCCATCGCCCTACGCGGCAAGCAGCGTGGCTGCAGAAGTGGTGACGGTGCTGCTGTGGGCGGGTGCCTTGGTCAAGTGGCCCCGGCCAAAGCGCGTCGCGAGTGGACACATCTAAATCGAAGGTTCCGCCCTTCTAGGAGCAGGTGACGTCGATGGTGAAGTCCTTGTTGACCTGCTGTCCCGAATTGTCCACACCGCTGGCCGTGCCGGTGATCTTGTAGTTGTTGCCGGTCTTGACGGCGGTGGCGCTGTTGCCGGGCACGCCCTCCGTGAAGCTCATGACCACTCCGTTGACGGTGCCGAGCCCGGCGTTGTGGACCGCTGATCCGTCCTGCTCCAGACCTACGATGACGCCGGTGAGCATGTCGCCGACGGCGATGGAGAACTTGCCGTTTGTCGTCGAGCACACCACCGGGCCACTGACGTTCTGAGGCTGGCCGCCTATGGTGACCTGCGGTTGTCCGGACGCAGCGGAGGTAGTGGACGACGCGGGCGTGGAGCTAGAACTCGATGCCGCGCTGGACGACGACGCAGCACTGGATGACGGGCCGGAGGCGTTGTTGTTGCTGGAACAGCCCGCCATGCCGGCAACGATCGTCGCGACACCGACCGCGATCAACAGCTCACGCTTCACCGGATTCTCCTTTTATCGGTTTTAACCCGCGCCGCCGGCGGATCTTGTCAAGCAGTATGTATGGCCGCCCGGCTATTTGCTGCGCATACGGCTGATAAACCTCTGCGTCTGCTCCCAGGTCGGCAGGAGGCCGGACGCGCGCACTTCGTTGAGGCTGGGGGCCGCGGCATCGCGGTCGGACAAGCGAGGGGCGGCTCCGCCGACGAGCGGCCAGTCGATCGCCAGGGTTGGATCTGTTGCACAGATGGTGTGCTCGCGCTGCGGGCTGTATTCCGCCGAGCACAGGTACATCACCGTCGAATTATCTTGCAGGGCAAGGAAGCCGTGTCCAAGACCTTCGGAGATGTAGATCGTCCGGTGGTCCTTGTCGTCGAGCAGAACCGAGTCCCAACGGCCGAACGTCGGCGAGCCCACCCGGATGTCGACCACGACATCAAACACCGAGCCGTGCACGCAGGTCACATACTTGGCCTGGCTCGGCGGCAACTGCGCGAAGTGCAGGCCACGCAGCACGCCGGCCGACGACACCGAGCAGTTGGCTTGCCGGACGTCCAAATGGTGACCGGCGAAAGCGGTGAACCCGCGGTCGGTGAGCCATTCGAAGAACAATCCGCGCGAGTCGCCGTGGACGGCGGGCGTGATCTCCCAGGCGCCGGGGATGTCGAGTTCGCGAACTCCCATCTCACTGACCACGTTCTTCGTAGCGGGCTTCGGCGGCGTCTTTCAAAGGACGCCACCACGATTCGTTGGCGCGATACCAGTCAATGGTGGCGCGCAAGCCCTCGTCGAAGTCGGTATGCTTTGGGGCCCAGCATAATTCGTCGTACAGCGTCGACGGGTCGATGGCGTAGCGTAGGTCGTGGCCCCTGCGGTCGGTAACGTGGTCGAAGTCGTCGGGTTCGCGGCCCATCATCTGCAGCAGCGTGCGCAGCACGGTCAGGTTGTCGCGTTCGCCTTCGGAGCCGATCAAGTAAGTTCGGCCGATCTGGCCTTTTTCCAGGATCCGCCGGACCGCACTGTTGTGGTCGTCGACGTGAATCCAGTCGCGGACGTTCTCGCCGCTGCCGTACAGCTTGGGCCGCCGGCCGGTGAGCACATTGGTGATCTGGCGCGGGATGAACTTCTCGATGTGCTGATACGGCCCGTAGTTGTTGGAGCAATTGGAGATCGTCGCGCGCACCCCGTAGGACCTCACCCAGGCTCGGACCAGCATGTCGGCGCCGGCTTTGGTCGCCGAGTACGGACTCGACGGGTTATAGGGCGTCGACTCGGTGAACCGCTTGGGGTCATCGAGTTCCAGGTCGCCGTAGACCTCGTCGGTAGAGACGTGGTGCAGGCGCATACCTTGGCGTCGTACCGCTTGCAGGATTGTGAACGTCCCGACCACGTTGGTGCGCAGAAACGACTCCGGGTCGTCCAGTGCGTTGTCCACGTGGGTTTCGGCGGCGAAATGCACGACCGCGTCGGACTCGGCGACAAGTTGCGAAACCAGCTCAGCGTCGGTGATGTCGCCCACAACCAGCTCGATCGCGTCTTCGACGTCGGCCAGCGACTCAGCCCGTCCCGCATAGGTCAGGGCGTCAAGCACCGTCACCGCATCTTCGGGATGCTCGCGCACCGTGCTGTGAACAAAATTGGTGCCGATGAAGCCGGCACCACCGGTGACCAGCAGCCGCATGGTCAAACCCTAACCGAGCAGTGGCCCTGCCAATTCGCCCAGTACGGCTACAAGCTGATCTTGCTGCGAGCCGCCCAGTACCTGGATCGCCACGTGGTCGGCGCCGGCGTCCAGGTGCTCGTTGAGCCGTTGCGCAATGGCTTCGGGGGGCCCGTAGGCCACCACCGCGTCGATCAGCTTGTTGCTGCCGGGCTTGCGCACATCGTCTTCGGTGAACCCTAAACGCAGCCAGTTGTTCACGTAATTGCTCAGCCCCAGGTAGAAGTCGACGACCTTACGGCCGACCGCACGGGCTTCGTCGCGGTCGGTGGTGAGCACTACCTTGTGCTCCGGCGCCAGGAACACCGAGTTCCCCACCAGTTCGCGTGCCTTGGCAGTGTGTTCGGGGGTGGTCAGGTACGGGTGGGCGCCGGCACTTCGTTCTGCCGACAGTCGCAACACCTTGGGGCCGAGCGCCGCGAGCACTCGACGACTGGTCGGCACCATTGCGGCGTCGAGTTCGTCGAGGTACTCGACGAGTGCGTCGTAAGGCTTTGTGTACTCCTCGGTGTGCTCGCGGTGCCCTGCCCCGATGCCGAGCAAAAACCTACCCGGGTAGGCGTTTTCGATGCGCTGATAAGACTCGGCGACGGCCGGTGCCGGTGCGGACCAGATATTGACGATCCCGGTGGCCAGTTGCAGTGACGTGGTCTGTGCGAGAGTGGGGTCAGCCCATGCCAGATCGGCGCTTGGTGACATCCCGATCCACGCTGCGCCGTAGCCCAGCGATTCGATCTGCCCCGCCAGTTCGGGGGTGATGGAACCCAGCCATACCCCGAACGGGCCGAGGTTGGGCTTGAGTGAAACTGCCTCAGTCATCCAGGTCCCCTCCGCGTCTAGCTCAAGTGCGATTCAGTCCAAGCGGTCCCGCTAGTTCGGCCAGCGCCGAAACCAGGTTTTCATTTTTGGTGAGGATCTGCACGGGGACGTGGTCGGCGCCGGCGTCGAGATGCTCATTGAGCCGGGCTGCGATCGCTTCGGGCGTGCCGTAGGCGACTACCGCATCGACGAGGCGGTCGCTGCCCGGCCGGGTGACTTCCTCTTCGGTGAAGCCAAGCCGTTTCCAGCTGTTGCGGTAATTGGCCAGGTTGAAGTAGACGTCGAGCGCCTTGCGACCTGCCGCGCGAGCCTGCTCCGCGTCGGTGGTCAGCACCACCTTGTGTTCGGGCGCCAAAAACGCCGACGGGCCCATCAGCTCACGGGCCTGCGCGGTGTGCTCCGGAGTGGTGAGGTAGGGATGCGCTCCCGCGCTGCGCTGTGCAGACAGGGCCAGCACTCGCGGGCCCAGCGCCGCAACCACCCGGCGATTGGCGGGCACCCCGTAGTCATCGAGCCGGTCCAGATACTCCACCAGCGCGTCGTAGGGCTTGCGGTATTCGCTGATCGCCTCGCGATGGCCGACGCCGATGCCCAGCAGGAAGCGGCCCGGGTAGGCCTTGTCGATCCGGTGGAATGACTCGGCCACCGGCTTGGCGGGCGCTGTCCAGATGTTGACGATGCCCGTGGCCACCTGCAATGTGTTCGTCGCCTCGAGGATGGGTTCAACCCAGGCCAGTTCGGCGGGCGGTGAGCCCCCCACCCAGACGGCCCCGTAGCCCAGGGATTCGATTTCTTTGGCTTGCTCAGGCGTTACGCCGCGTCCGAACGATCCGAACCGGCCAAGGTTGGGTTTGCTAGCAGCAGAATCGGTCATGAAGTCTCCAACCGGGGGTGCGGCGACGCTATTCCGCGGCGGCTTCATCCACGATGGGCGGCATTTCCAATGGCAGCAGCACGATGAACCGCGTATCGCCGGGCACGGATTCCACTCGCAGGTCCCCACGATGATTTTTGACGACGACGTTCCATGCCAGATCCAGCCCGAGGCCGGTGCCTTCTCCGAACGGTTTGGTGGTGAAGAACGGCTCGAAGATGTGCTCGCGCACGTCGTCGGGCACCCCGGGCCCGGTGTCGCAGATCTCGACTCGGGCCATCTTCTCGTTTTCCCGGCAGGTGCGTATGGTCAACGTGCCGCCCTTGTCTCGCATCGCGGCGATGGCGTTATCGATGATGTTGGTCCACACCTGATTGAGATCGCCCGGGAAACAAGGGATTTCGGGAAGCGATTGGTCGAACTCCTTGACTACCGTGATGGCTGGGTTCTCGCTGGAGTTCTTGCTTGCGTCTTTACTCAGCCGATCGGCGAACATCGTGAGCGTGCTGCGCAGCAGTTCGTGTACATCCGCCACCTGGAACGGGGCCCGGTCCATCTGGGAGTACTGCTTGGCGTCGGCGACCAACGCCGAAATCCGCTTGCTCGCTTCAGAGATCTGCTCCATGAGGAGCTCGCTTTCGATGGTGTAGGTGAGCCAGCGGATCGCCTCGTCCAACGAAGTCGACGTCTCCAATTCCTCGGCGGCCGCGGCAATCCGCTCAAGCCAATCGGTATCGACGCCGCCTTCGACGAATGTCGGGGCGATGTCCCATCCGCCCTCGATCCCGTGGTCGTCCAGCCAGTCGCCGACGGCGTCCTCCCGGTCGGCGGTCTCGATGGCGCTCAGGTGCTGCGAGGCCGACTTGGCGACTTGCTCGGCGACCGCCTCCTGCAGCTGCACCAGGCTGTTGAGCGTCTCGGGGGTGACGGTGCCGTCGGCAAGCATCGCCAGTTTGTGCCGCATGCGGGCGATTCGGCCGCGCAGCTCGGCGGCGGCTCGCGCGATCGCCGCTGCGGGATTGTTCAGCTGGTGGGTGAGCCCGGCCGATAACCGGCCCAGCGCCAGTAGCTTCTCTCGGTTGTCGATGATCCGGCGGGTCCGCGCACTGCCGACGGCGATCCCGTCGAGCAGGTGGACCGCCATCGGGAACTGGTCCTTCATGAACTGGGCGAACATCGGTGCGTCCATTACGAAGAACCGCGACGGCTTGGTCACGTGCACCGATGCGTCGTAGCTCTGCTGCGGCTGGCTGGTGAACGCTTTCCAGGCGCCGCAATACACGCCGCGCTGTGATGTCCGGTTGGTTTCGATGTCCTGACCGCCGGAGAGCTTCGACATCGTCAGCTCCCCTTCGATGAGGACATAGAAGCAGGTCGCCCGTTCGCCCTCGACACAGATCGGGCCCGGTTCGTATTGCTTGATTTGCCCGTTGCTGCACAACACCGCAAGCTGCTCGTCGGTCAGGCTTTCGAACAGGAACAGGGTGCGCAGCTCGTCGGGCTCACACGGCGTCTTCACGGTCATGGCGCTGTGCCCTTTCTAAGACTCGGCCAGGTAGCGATGGACCAGCATCACGGCCATCGATCCTTCGCCGACGGCGGCCGCGACCCGTTTGGCGGACTCGGAGCGCACATCGCCGGCGACGAACACGCCCGGCACGCTGGTTTCCAGGTGATGGGGCGGGCGGTCCAACGTCCAGCCACATACGTTTCGCAGGTCAGGGCCGGCGAGGATAAAGCCGTGGTCGTCGCGGGCGAGCACCCCTTCAAGCCACTCGGTGCGGGGTGCGGCGCCGATGAGGATGAACATCCGGCCGCAGCAGACTTCCTCGGTGTTGCCGGTCCGGTTGTCGAGCAGGGTCAGCTTCTCCAGGTGGTCGGTCCCGACCGCGCATTGGACTTCGGTGCAGGTGCGAACGGTGATCCTGGGGTTCTGCTCGATCTGCTGGATCAGGTAGTACGACATCGACGCCGCCAACGACGGTGCGCGCACGACGATGGTCACCGATTTGGCCTCGCGGGACAGGTGCATCGCGGCCTGGCCGGCCGAATTGGCGCCGCCGACCACGTAGACCTCTTCGCCTTGGCACTCCGACGCGACGGATGTGGCCGCTCCGTAGTACACGCCGCGGCCGACCAGTTCGGAACACCCGGTTGTCGCCAACTGGCGGTAGGCGACGCCCGTGGCCACGATTACCGCATGTGCGTCGATGGAGCCGCCGTCGGCGAATCGCACCGTGCGGCCAGACCCGTTCACTTCCAGTGCGGTGGCTGTGCGGGCGGTGATGAGCTCGGCACCGAACTTCTCCGCCTGCTTGCGGGCCCGCTGGGCCAGCTGGCTGCCCGAGACCCCGTCCGGAAAGCCGAGGTAGTTCTCGATCCGAGAGCTTTGGCCGGCCTGGCCGCCGGTGGCGGTGCGTTCGATGAGTACCGTGCGCAGTCCCTCGGATGCGCCGTAGACGGCGGCCGCCAGACCGGCGGGCCCGCCCCCGATGACGACCAGGTCGTAAAACTCCCGCGACGGTGTGGTGGTCAGGCCCAATGTGTCGGCCAGCTCCGCGTCGCTGGGTTCGACAAGGGTGGTGCCGCTTTCGGTGATCACCACCGGCAGCCGCAGGCCGTCCTCGCCGGCGGCCTGCAAAAGTTGCTCGCCGGTGGGCTCATCGGCCATGAACCAGGTGTAGTAGAGCCCGTTGCGGGCGAGGAAGTCGCGGACCTGCCAGGACCGTGCCGACCAGCGGTGACCGATCACCTTGGTGTGCGGAATGGGGTGTTCCGGTGCCAACTTCCAGGCGTCCAACAGCGCGTCGATGACGGGATAGAGCTTCTCCTCCGGGGGATCCCACGGTTTGAGCAGGTAATGGTCGAGGTCGACGACGTTGATCGCATCGATGGCGGCGTGGCTGTCGGCATACGCGGTCAGCAGTACCCGCCGCGCCAGCGGGTAGAGGTCCATCGCCTGTTCGAGAAACTCGATACCCGTCATCTGCGGCATCCGGTAGTCGGCGATGAGCGTTGCGACCGTTTCGCCCCGCAGTTTGAGTTGCTTGAGGGTTTCCAGGGCATCGGCGCCGGATTCCGCTCGCACAATCCGGTGGTCCTCGCCATAATGGCGGCGCAGGTCCCTGGCCACCGCACGGGATACCGCGGGATCGTCGTCGACGGTCAGCATGACGGGTTTGCGTGACTGCGCAGAGGGGCCGGCAACGGGGCGTGAAACGGGATGAGTCATCGGCGTCAAGTATGCCCTCGTCGGCGACCATGCGGGATTTTGGCAAGGTTTTGGCCAGGGCCGAAAGACGGGGTATCGTGGAGCAACGGTGCGTCATCCGCGCCGGCTTTTCTGCGTGCCCAGTCCTAGGAATTTCCTGTCACCGGCTCACGTTTTAAGCCGGGTGAGTGCTGCGCCGATCTGGGCGCAGACGACAACGAACTAAACGACGAGGATTTCTGAGAAGTTATGGCCAAGAAGGACGGCGCCATAGAGGTCGAGGGCCGGGTGGTCGAACCGCTGCCCAATGCGATGTTTCGCATTGAGCTGGAGAACGGCCACAAGGTGCTCGCCCACATCAGCGGCAAGATGCGGCAGCACTACATCCGCATCCTGCCCGAGGACCGGGTGGTGGTGGAGCTGTCGCCCTACGACCTGTCCCGGGGCCGCATCGTGTACCGGTACAAGTAGCGCGATACCACCCAGAGAACCCAAAGAACAGGACCGAGACTGCCGTGAAGGTGAACCCGAGCGTCAAGCCGATCTGTGACAAGTGCAGGGTAATCCGTCGGCACGGGCGGGTCATGGTGATCTGCTCAGATCCGCGCCACAAGCAGCGCCAGGGCTAATACAGCCTGGTTCATACAACTGAATGCAGACCTCCCAGCACCAATGAGCGGATACGCCGCTCATCAACGCCCGGACGGAGGCCGGGCCCCGCAAATGCCGCGGGAACGGGTTGGGACCAGACCTCCGCTTGAGATAAGAGGAAACGCCACCCATGGCTCGACTAGTCGGCGTCGATCTGCCGCGCGATAAGCGCATGGAGGTCGCCCTGACCTACATCTTCGGCATCGGCCGTACCCGCTCCAACGAAATCCTGGCAGCCACCGGGATCGACAAGGATCTGCGCACCCGCGATCTCACCGACGACCAGGTCACCCACCTGCGTGACTACATCGAAGCCAACCTCAAGGTGGAGGGTGACCTGCGCCGTGAGGTGCAGGCCGACATCCGCCGCAAGATCGAGATCGGCTGCTACCAGGGTCTGCGGCACCGCCGCGGCATGCCGGTGCGCGGCCAGCGGACCAAGACCAACGCGCGGACCCGCAAAGGCCCCAAGCGCACCATCGCAGGCAAGAAGAAGGCCAGGTAACCCATGCCACCGAAGAAGGCAGGTGCTGCCGCACCCAAGAAGGGGCAGCACAAGACCCGTAAGCGGGAAAAGAAGAACGTCCCGCACGGCGCCGCTCACATCAAGAGCACGTTCAACAACACGATCGTGACGATCACCGACCCGGTGGGCAACGTCATCGCCTGGGCATCGTCGGGTCACGTTGGCTTCAAGGGATCCCGGAAATCGACCCCGTTCGCCGCCCAGCTGGCCGCCGAGAACGCCGCACGCAAGGCCCAGGAGCACGGGGTGCGCAAGGTCGACGTGTTCGTCAAGGGCCCGGGCTCGGGCCGGGAGACCGCGATCCGGTCGCTGCAGGCCGCGGGCCTGGAAGTCGGCGCGATCTCCGACGTCACCCCCCAGCCGCACAACGGATGTCGTCCGCCCAAGCGACGCAGGGTCTAGGGAGGAAGAAACATTCCATGGCTCGTTACACCGGACCCATCACTCGCAAATCACGCCGGCTGCGCACCGACCTTGTCGGAGGCAGCCAGGCCTTCGAGAAACGTCCCTACCCGCCCGGCCAGCACGGCCGCGCCCGCATCAAGGAAAGCGAATATCTGCTGCAGCTGCAGGAGAAGCAGAAGGCCCGCTTCACCTACGGCGTGATGGAAAAGCAGTTCCGCCGCTACTACGAAGAGGCCGTGCGGCAGCCCGGCAAGACGGGTGAGGAACTGCTGAAGATCCTGGAGAGCCGGCTGGACAACGTGATCTACCGCGCCGGGCTGGCGCGCACCCGACGGATGGCCCGCCAGCTCGTCAGCCACGGGCACTTCAGCGTCAACGGCGTGCACGTCAACGTGCCCAGCTACCGGGTGTCGCAGTACGACATCGTCGACGTGCGGGACAACTCGGTGAACACCGTGCCGTTCCAGATCGCGCGCGAGACGGCGGGCGACCGCCCGATCCCGAGCTGGCTGCAGGTGGTGGGGGAGCGCCAACGCATCCTGATCCACCAATTGCCCGAGCGGACGCAGATCGACGTGCCGCTCGCCGAGCAGCTGATCGTCGAGTACTACTCGAAGTAGAGCACAGTCTTCCTCCGTGCGACCGCCCGGAGGATGTCTTAGCGGCATCAAATAGCGGGTGCCGAGAAGGAGAAGAAGAAACACCATGCTGATCTCACAGCGACCCACACTGTCCGAGGAAATCCTCACCGACAGCCGGTCCCAGTTCGTCATCGAACCGCTGGAGCCGGGATTCGGTTACACCCTAGGCAATTCGCTGCGTCGGACGCTGCTTTCGTCGATCCCCGGCGCGGCCGTCACCAGCATTCGTATCGATGGCGTGCTGCACGAGTTCACCACCGTGCCCGGTGTCAAAGAAGATGTCACCGCCATCATCCTGAACCTCAAGGGTCTGGTCGTGTCCTCGGAGGAGGACGAGCCAGTCACCATGTACCTGCGCAAGCAAGGCCCGGGTGAGGTCACCGCGGGTGACATCGTGCCGCCGGCCGGTGTCACCGTGCACAACCCCGGCATGCACATCGCGACGCTGAACGACAAGGGCAAGCTCGAGGTCGAGCTCGTCGTCGAGCGTGGCCGTGGCTACGTCCCGGCGGTGCAAAACCGGGCGTCGGGCGCCGAAATCGGCCGTATTCCAGTCGATTCCATCTACTCCCCGGTGCTCAAGGTCACCTACAAGGTGGACGCCACCCGTGTCGAGCAGCGCACCGACTTCGACAAGCTGATCCTCGACGTGGAGACCAAGAGTTCGATCACGCCCCGAGACGCGCTGGCGTCGGCGGGTAAGACGCTGGTCGAATTGTTCGGCCTGGCACGCGAACTCAACGTCGAGGCCGAAGGCATCGAGATCGGGCCGTCGCCGGCTGAGGCCGACCACATCGCGTCGTTCGCTCTACCGATCGACGACCTGGATCTGACCGTGCGGTCCTACAACTGCCTCAAGCGCGAGGGTGTGCACACGGTCGGCGAGCTGGTGTCGCGTACCGAGTCCGACCTGCTCGACATCCGCAACTTCGGTCAGAAGTCCATCGACGAGGTGAAGGTCAAGCTGCACCAGCTGGGTCTGTCGCTGAAGGACAGCCCGCCGAGCTTCGACCCGTCGGAGGTTGCGGGCTACGACGTCGCCACCGGCACCTGGTCCACCGATGGTGCCTACGACGACCAGGACTACGCCGAAACCGAACAGCTCTAACTGCTTTGAGACCGTAAGACAGGAGCGTCCGCAATGCCCAAGCCCACCAAGGGTCCTCGCCTCGGCGGGGGGTCTTCGCACCAGAAGGCGATTCTGGCCAACCTGGCCACGTCGCTGTTCGAGCACGAGCAGATCAAGACCACCGAGCCCAAGGCTCGGGCATTGCGGCCGTACGCGGAGAAGCTGATCACCCACGCTAAAAAGGGCACGTTGCACAACAGGCGCGAGGTGCTCAAGAAGATCCGCGACAAGGACGTGGTGCACAAGCTGTTCGCCGAGATCGGCCCGTTCTTCGCTGACCGCGACGGCGGCTACACCCGCATCATCAAGGTGGAGGCACGTAAGGGTGACAACGCCCCAATGGCCGTGATCCAACTGGTGCGGGAAAAGACGGCGACCTCGGAGGCCAATCGGGCGCGTCGGGTGGCCGCCACACAGGCAAAGGCCAAGCAGGCCAAGCCCGGCAAGGCTGAGGAGACCAAGCCGGTCGAGGAGGCCGAAGAGGCCACACCGGTCGAGGAGGTCGAGGAGATCAAGCCGGTCGAGGAGGTCGAGGAGACCACGGCGGCTGAGGAGGCCGAAGAGACCAAGCCCGCCGAGGAGGCTTCCACCGAGCCGGCCGAGGAGGCTTCCACCGACGAGCCTGACGGGGCCGCCGAGAATTAGTGAGGACGTCCGTCTTCGGCTCGACATCGCCTACGACGGAACCGATTTCGCGGGCTGGGCAGTCCAGGCCGGGCAGCGCACGGTTGCCGGCGTTCTCGATGAGGCGCTGACGACCGTCTTCCGCGCGCCGGTGCGGCTGCGCGCGGCCGGGCGCACCGACACGGGCGTACATGCCACCGGACAGGTGGCCCATGTCGATGTGCCCGCCGATGCCTTGCCGAACGCCTACCCACGCGCACCCCGCGCAAGCGATCCGGAATTCCTGCCGCTGCTGCGACGTCTCGGCCGGTTGTTGCCCGCCGATGTACGGGTTCTCGGTATCGCCCGCGCGCCAGTGTGTTTCGACGCCCGATTCTCGGCCCTGCGGCGTCACTACCGGTATCGGTTGTCGACGGCGCCCTACGGGGTGCGACCGCAGCAGGCGCGCTACGTCACCGCCTGGCCGCGCGCCCTGGATGTAGATGCGATGGCGGCTGTGTCGCGAGATTTGTTGGGGTTGCACGACTTTGCGGCGTTCTGCCGCCGCCGCGACGGTGCCACCACGATTCGCGATCTGCAGCGGTTGGACTGGTCGCGTGACGGCGATCTGATCACCGCGCACGTCAGCGCCGACGCGTTCTGCTGGTCGATGGTGCGGTCACTGGTCGGGGCGCTGCTGGCCGTCGGGGAGCACCGGCGTACGCCCGCCTGGTGCCGTGAGTTGCTCACTGCGACAGACCGGTCCAGCGACTTTGCGGCCGCGCCGCCGCACGGGTTGACGCTGATCGGCGTGGACTATCCACCCGACGACGAGCTGGCGTCGCGGATCTTGATCACCCGGGATCTACGCTCGCGTTAGAGCTTGCCGGCGACGAAGTTGGCCGCCTGATCCACCAGTCCGGAGTCGATGTAGGAGGGCTGCAGGTGCGACGACCATTCCGCGGCGCCACCCGAACAGATCGGGTCGCCGCTTGCGCACTCTTCGATCGTCTTACCGGCGAAGGCGGGGCTGAAATCGGGAACCGGGCCGAGAATGCGCCTGGTGCCGTTGCCGAACAACGCGACCGCTGCTACGTGCTGATCCATGCCCGGCGGCAGCGGGTTGGTGAACCCGAATCCCGGTTGGGTCAGCGCGATCACGAGGTCAGCCGACGCGGCCCCTAACGAATAGCCGCCGAGCACCTCGCGGGTGTTCGGACAACTTCGCGCCATGGATTGAACATGGGCACTCATGTCGTTGGCGCCTTTGGCGGCGCTGACGTCAGCGGGATAGTTGACCCCATAGGCCCCGACGGGCATATGCACTTTGGAACGCAGCGAATTGACCAGCGCGTCGCCGACTTGACCGAGGCCGGGGGGTTCCTCTCGGCCGCGAGCGAAAACCACCTCGGCGCCCGGGCACGCCGCCGATGCCGCCGGAATCGCAGCCATCGAAAAGGGGGCCAGCGCCGGGGCAATCACCGAGGCCCCGGCGAGCAACGCGGCGGCCGCGAAACCGCCCAAGCGGTTTGCGGCATTTGACTTGCCGGCCGAACCCGCCTGTGGCGGTGGGTCAATCGGGCGAACCCCCATACCCCGATATTACGGACCAACCGAACTGCGTCAGTGAACCGCCGTGACCAATGCGGGTTCGGGGGACGGTGAGGCAGGCGCGTGTACCGACGGGCCCCCCGGCCCGGGTGCCTGCGGCGCGTACCCCGGCGTTTGCGGGCCGTATTCGGGCGTTTGCGGGCCGTATCCGGGCGTCTGTGGCCCGTTTCCCGGGGTTTGTGGGCCATAACCCGGCGTTTGCGGGCCGTAGCCCGGCGTTTGCGGCCCGTATCCCGCCACCGGCGGCCCAAACCCGGGCACCTCTTGGCCCGTCCCCGCCAACAGCCTGGATGCGACGAAAGCCGCGGCCTGCGTGGTGTACACGGGGACGTAGCCCTCGGTGTGTCCGCTCCACTCGTTGCCGGGGCCGGCGTGACAGATCGGGTCGTTGGGGTTGCACAGATCGATCGCCCTGGAACCCAACAGCGCGCTCTGGGTCGGCAGCGATCCGCCGGCACGGTCAGCCACGTCGCCGAACGTGGCAACCGCGGCGACATGGCTCGCTAACTCCGGCGGTAGCGAACTACCCCAGTTGATGCCGCCGATGGGAACGCCGGCCACGATGTCGATCACGCTCGCACCTTGCGAGTAGCCGCCCAAAACGATCTTGGTGCTCGGGCACTTCGCCACCGCCTGCTTGACGCGATTGATCGTGTCGTTGGCGCCGTCGCCACCATGCAGCTGCAGCTTGCTGGCCGCGTAATTCACCCCGTAGGTGTCAATGTTCAGGCCGCCGGTCTGCTGACGCAGCGAGTCGACGAAGGCGTCGCCCACCTTCCCGAGGCCGGGGGGCTCGTTGGTGCCGCGGGCGAAGATGACCTCGACGTCCGGACAGTCATCGGCGGACGCCACCGGCGTCGCGGCGGGGGTGACCAACAAGCCGGTGGCGGTGACCAGTGCGGAAGCGCCCAAGCCGAGCCAGCGGCCGACTGACCGCGCGCTGCCCGCCCGAAGGCTACGTATGCGGTGAGGAATCACGCGGCAATTTTACCCGCAGCCAGCAGGGATCAAACTTCCATGGCTGTGGATGGACTGCGCAGACCCTGCGTTTTGAGGCCTACCGTAGGCGGAACCGATCCAGGGGGAACATGGCGCGTCAACCGACAACCTGGCTGCACGTGAGCGGTTACCGATTTCTGGTCCGTCGCATCGAGTGCGCATTGCTGCGCAGGGATATCGGCACGGTCAACCAACCCCTGCGCGCCCACACGACGTCGTTGGCGGTCGGGTGCGCACTGGCGAGTGTCGCCGTGGTGGGATGCGCGTTGGTTGCTTTGCTGCGGCCACAGGCGGCGCTGGATCGTGCACAGATCGTGATGGGTCGTGAATCCGGAGCGCTGTACGTGCGAGTCGGAGATACCTGGCATCCGGTGCTGAACCTGATCTCGGCGCGGTTGATCGCGGCGACGGACACCAACCCGCAGCCGGTGCCCGAGTCCGAATTGGGACGCACCAAGCGCGGTGCACTGCTGGGTATTCCGGGCGCGCCGCAGCTTCTCGGCCGACCGCTGTCCGGCGATGAATCAGCCTGGACGATCTGCGACACGGACGGTAAGGCGGCAACGACGATCGTCATCGGGCGCGGCGAGGGATCCTCGGTCCGTCGCCTGGCTCCCGAGCGGGCGATCCTGGTGGCTCCCGGCGCGGGTTCGCCGGCCTACCTGCTGCACAACGGGCGACGGGCCGTGGTAGATCTCGCAGACCCCGCGGTGCTGCGTGCGCTCAGGCTGGAGGACCGCGTGCCCCACATCGTCTCGCAGACATTGCTGAACGCCGTCCCGGAGGCACCGGCGATCACCGCTCCACGGATCCGCGGCGCGGGCGGCAAGGCGCCGGTGCTGCCCGCTTTTACGGTCGGCAGCGTGCTGCGCATCACCCGCGGCGATGGTGACGAGTATTACGTCGTGCTGGCCGCCGGAGTCCAGCGAATCGGCCAGGTCGCGGCGGACTTGTTGCGCTTCAGCGACTCGCAGGGCACTGCCAACGTCATCACGGTGGCGCCCGATGTGATCCGAACCACACCAGTCGTGAACACCCTGCCGGTGTCCACCTTCCCCGATCGGGCACCAACACCTTCGGATGGCGGCGATACCACCTATTGCGTGACCTGGGCGCCCGCGCAATCCGGCGGCGTCGCGTTCCTGGCAGGTAGCGGGTTGCCCCTGCCCGCCGGTCAGGTGCCGGTGACCTTGGCACAAGCCGACGGCGCCAGTCCGGCGCTGGACGCGGTTTACCTCCAGCCCGGACGCAGCGCCTACGTGCGGGCGAGTGGTCGGATCGGCACGCGATACCTCGTCACCGACACCGGGGTGCGGTTCGCGATCCACGACGACGACGCGGCGCATGACCTTGGGCTGCCCGCGGTGGCGCTACCGGCGCCGTGGCCGGTGCTGGCGGCGCTGCCGTCCGGACCGGAACTGAGCAAGGCGAACGCGTCAGTCGCCCGGGACACCGTCTCGACGGCGCCGTAGCCGAAGCGAAACCACCGCCGCCACCAGCGCGACCAGGCAGATCGCCGCACCGCGCAAAGCGGTGTCCCGAACGTGCCCATTTGACGGCCTGGGTGGCGGCGGGGTGCTGATCGGTACTGGCGGAGGGTGCGATTTGGAGGTGGTGGCGGGGGTCGAGTCGGTGCTGACCGCGACCAGGGCATCGACCGTGCCGTTCCCGATCAACGGATCCCATCCGGCCGGCGGGCGATGTGCGGTCGACTCGATACGCTGCATCACTTGCTGGGCGGTCAATGCCGGAAACCGGGCCCGGATCAGCGCGGCCAGCCCACTGACAACCGGCGCGGCATAACTGGTGCCCGACAGTGGGGCCGAACCGAGCGGCCTCACCCCCTCGCCGGTTGCCGCGACATCCACCCAGGGTCCGGCCAGAGTGAATGCCGACGGCGCCCCTTCCGCGTTCACCGAACCGACGGTCAGTACGTAGTCGTCGTACCACGCCGGACTGACCGCGACCGTGACGGACTCCCAGGTTGCGTCGGACCGCTGAGCCGGACATTGTGCCGCGCCACCGGTATTGCCGGCCGCGGCGACGATAACGGCATTCTTGACATCGACCGCGTAGGCGAGTGCGGCGCCCAGCGCGCGGTCGTCGAGCACCGACGCGGCCGGAGCGCAGGCAACCGAGGAAACATTGATCACCGAGGCGCCGAGATCGGCGGCCGTCCGGACGGCTTTTGCCATGGTGTCGACGTCACCGATCCCCGCGCCGGATCGGTCGGTGGCGGGAGCGAACTTGGCGCTGGACTGGCGGATGCTGATCAAGGTGACATCCGGCGCCACGCCGGTGACAACTCCGGCCACCAAGGTGCCGTGTGCGTCGCAATCCTGGGTGCCGTCACCGGTGGACACGTAGTCACCCCCGGGCACCACGGCGGGCAGTCGCTGGTGCCGCGAAACGCCGGTGTCGATGACCGCGACCCGTTGGCCGGCACCGCGGGTAAGTTGCCAGACCTGCGGTAAGTCGAGGTCTGCGAGCTGATCGTGGCCCGATCCCGAGTCCCCAGAGTTCGCAGTCACCACAGCGCAAACCTCGCGTTGTACGGTCGGCCGCGATGGCGCCGGCAGCGCCGGTTCGGGCAGCCACCGGTCGTCGATCGGCGGTGGCGAAACCGCATGTGCCGACGGTGTTCCGAACTGCGACAGCGCAGTCAGCACCGATACCGCCAGTACGCGAACGACGCGGGACGTGGTCATGTCGGGTTCAAAGCGCGAACGGCGCCATAGAATCCACATATCCAGCAGGCCAGCGGCGCCATCGCGACCAACGCCAGATACTCCAACAGCTCAACGCCGCGGCGTAGTACGGGCGAGGGCGACACTGTGGGAGCCACGAAGCCCAGGTAGCACGCCGCGGCGGCCAACACCGCTGTGACGGCGGCTATCCAGGGGCCCTTTCCCGGCATACCGGCCGCGCAGACAGCGAATGTTGTTCCGATAGTGGCGATTCCACCGGTGACAAACACCGGCGTTCCGCTGCCGTCTGCCGACCGCGCACGCAGCAGTAGCAGCGCGCCCGTGATGGCCGCAAAGGCGATGCAACCTAAGCTGGGTGCGCCGATGCCCCGTGCTGCGGCCGCGGTGATGATGGCCCCAACGGCGGTTGAAGACGAGAACGCGGTGAGCAGGCTGGTCAACCAGGCGTCAGCACGGATTGCCTTGGTGGCCAAACAATCTGGCATCCCGGGTTCCAGTGCGGGTGAGAGCTCCGGCGACAATCCGGCCAGCACGATTGAGACCCGCCCGGCTACCCCAAGCAGGCCGAGGGATATCAGAACGGACATCGAACCGATGGTGCGCAATGGGGCCGCGGTGATCACAGCCGCAAACGCCGCGACCGCGACGACTAGCGTGAAGCACGACACCGCGGTCAACGCGACAACGCCACACCCCGTTATCCGTATCGCCAGTACCGACGTGGCTGCCGCAGCCGTCGCGGCCAGCAGCACGTTGGGGATACCAGAAGCGCCCGGAACCGCCATAAAGCCGGCAATCGCGGCGAATGCTGTAGCGACCAGGCTCAGCGTGAGCCCGGCGATCGGGTCCCGATATGTCCGGTGCGCTATCGCCGCGGACAGCACGGCAATGAAACCGGCCATTGCCGCCACACCCGCGGTGGCGCCAACGTAACGGGTGGTGTTGGTGCTGAGGGCGTTTCGAACTAGCACCAGGCCGCCGATACCGGTGAGGCAGCTCGCCGCCACTGCGCCGGTCAGCCGGGACGCTCGCCTGGTCCAGGACCGCGCGTCCGCGTCGAGCGTTGCCAGCACGGCCTCGGCCACGTCATCGCAGCGGGAGGCGGGTGGTTCGGTGCGGAACTGGCTCAAGATCAAAACCGCGCCGTCGCGGATACCGTTCTGGGCCAGCGTCGTCGACGCAGGCAAGGCGGACGCGCCCGGACGGAACAACTGGTACCGGGCGGCCACCAGATCGCCGGACCGATCGGCGCCGCGGTCATCCAGGATGTCGATGATCGACAGGATCAGCGTCGCGACGGGCACTGCGGCGGGCAGGGCCAGATCGACGACGGAAGTGCCGGCATGAACGGAGACGCGGCGCAACCCTGGATCGGATGCTGACAACTCTGGGCCCTTCAGACTCGGATTGGCAGCACGGTAGCCCGCTTTCGATGTCCCGGTTTCCCACTGTCCACAGGTGACTTGCCGACGGTCCCGGTGCTGCTTAGCGTCGTCCAACCATGGGAACGCCCGACTTGACTCAGCAGCTGCCCCCGGCGTTCCCGACTGCCGACATCGCTGTTGCCGCGCCACCCGAACTACCGCAGGCGGCATCACCTGGCCTGCTGGTACGCCTGCTACCGGTCGTCATGTCCGTTACCACGGTGGGCGTCATGGCGGTGGCGTTCTCGTCGGGTTCGGCCATTAGCCGCAATCGCATGTTCCTGGCCTTCCCTTTAATGATGCTGGCATCGGTGTTGGTCACGGCGGTAACCGGACGTGGTGGTCGGCGGGGCGGCAGGATCGACGCCGATCGCGCCGACTACCTCGGCTACCTGAGTTGTCTGCGCCGAACCATCGCTGAAACCGCTGCGGCGCAGCGCTCGTCATTGGCGTGGGGCCATCCCGACCCCGCTGCGTTGTGGACGTTGATCGGCGGTCCACGGATGTGGGACCGACGACCGACCGACTTCGATTTCTGCGTTGTCCGTGTCGGGGTTGGAGCCCGGCCGCTCGCCACCCGGTTGGTGGCCCCGGAGACCCGGGCCATGGAACGGTCGGATCCGGTCACCGCCACCGCACTGCATCGTTTCCTGCGCGCGCACTCGACGATCGCGGACGCGCCGATCACCATCGGGTTGCGTGGAATTGCGACCGTGACGATCGACGGTGATTTGGCTCAGGTGCGGGGGCTGCTGCGCGCGATGATCTGCCAGCTGGTCGTGCGACACGCTCCGGACCAGTTGTTGATCGTCGGGGCGATCAGTGAGCGCCATCGCGACCACTGGGATTGGCTGAAATGGCTGCCGCACAATCAGCATCCGAACGCCAGTGATGGCCTGGGGTTCGCCCGCATGGTGTATCCCACCCGCTCGGAGGCGGTCAGTGTGCTCGCGGATCTGGCATTCCAGTACGCGGTGGTGATCGCCGACTTAGAAGAGCACAACGGGCCGGCTACCGTAGCCACGATCGAGGGCCTGACCATCCTCGAGGTCGGCATTGGCAGTGAAGGCGGGCCGCTGAGGATCAGGCATCCCGACGCGGATGAAGCGTTGCATCCCGACCAGATCGATGTAGTCGACGCGCTGGTATGTGCCCGGCGGCTGGCTGGCTACCGTGCTCGGGAAGCGGGTGTGGCGCTCGGCCGTGATGGTGGCTCTTGCTGGTCGGCTCTGGTCGATATCGATGATGTCGAGTGTTTCGATCCGATCGCGTTGTGGCGCGCCCAAAACCGTCGGCTTTGTGCTCCGATGGGCACCACGGCCGACGGTGCTCGACTTGAGCTGGACATCAAGGAGCCCGCCGAGAACGGTATGGGTCCTCACGGGCTCTGCGTGGGCGCCACCGGATCGGGTAAGTCGGAATTGCTGCGCACGGTGGCACTGGGCATGATGGCGCGCAACTCTCCAGAAGTACTCAACCTGCTCCTGATCGACTTCAAAGGTGGCGCAACATTTCTCGATCTGGCACGGTCGCCGCACGTCGCCGCGGTCATCACCAACCTGTCCGAGGAGGCGCCTTTGGTCGCCCGGATGCGCGACGCATTGGCCGGTGAGATGAACCGTCGGCAACAGCTACTGCGGGCGGCAGGCTGTGTCAGCGTCGCCGCGTACGAACATGCGCGCCGAGCCGGCGCGAAATCGACCGCTCTGCCGACCTTGTTCATCATCGTCGACGAGTTTTCCGAGCTGCTCAGTCAGCATCCCGATTTCGCCGACATGTTCGTGGCCATCGGCCGGCTCGGACGGTCGCTGGGTATGCACCTATTGCTGGCCAGTCAGCGGCTCGACGAGGGACGGCTGCGTGGACTGGAAGCGCACCTCTCGTATCGAGTGTGCCTGAAAACCCTGTCCGCCAGCGAATCACGGACCGTTTTGGGCACACTCGACGCATATCAATTGCCGAGCACGCCCGGTGCGGGTTTCCTGCGCTCGGGGACGGGCGAGCTGACGCGCTTTCAGGCCGCATTCGTTTCGGGACCGGTGCCGGCCCGGGCGACGACCTCGCCGGCACCGCCTTCGGTGCGGCTGTTCACCACACGAGCGGCGGGGCCAGTTGCGCAGGATGGCGCTGGCGCCAACGCGACGCCTGCGCGTTCCGTCTTGCGGGCGGTCCTGGACCGGCTATCGGAGCACGGACCGCCCGCGCATCAGGTCTGGCTGCCGCCGCTACCGGCGTCACCGGCACTGGACACGCTGTTACGTCACGCCGGATCGGCGCCGGCGAGCCTGGCCGTACCCATCGGGCTCGTTGACCGCCCGTTCGAGCAGTGCAGGACGCCGTTGATGGTCGAGTTGTCAGGAGCCACAGGCAATGTCGCGGTTGTCGGTGCGCCTCAATCGGGCAAGTCGACGGCACTTCGCACGCTGGTCACCGCGTTGGCCGCGACTCACGATCCGGCTCAGGTGCAGTTCTACTGTCTTGACCTCGGCGGCGGAGGCCTGGCCTCGGTACGCACACTGCCGCATGTGGGTGCGGTTGCCGGCAGGGCCGAGCCGCAGCTCGTCGGCCGCATGATCGCCGAGCTGGAGTCGATAGTGCGTTCCCGGGAAGCCTTCTTCCGCGAGCACGACGTCGACTCGATCGCCCGGTACCGCCGGCAACGAGCGTCGGACGCCGACCCGTTCGGCGACGTGTTTCTCGTCGTCGATGGCTGGGCAAGTCTGCGTCATGAGTTCGAGGTGCTTGAGGAGCCGATCACTGGGCTTGCAGCGCAGGGGCTTTCGTTCGGTGTCCATGTGGTGCTGTCCGCGTCGCGCTGGGGCGAGATCAGACCGTCGCTGAAGGATCAGTTGGGCACCCGTGTCGAGTTGCGGCTGGGCGAGCCCGCCGATTCCGAGCTGGACCGCAGGCAGGCCCGACAAGTGCCTCGCGACAGACCGGGCCACGGCCTATCCCGCGAGGGGCTGCACATGGTCATCGCACTGCCCATGGATGTCGACGAGCTACGGGGCCGCCATGGTGATTCATGCGCGCCCCCAATACCGTTGCTGCCCCCGCGGGTGGATTACGACACCGTCGTTAACAAGGCCGGTGGCGAATCCGGCGCGGGTATTCTGCTCGGTCTCGAGGAGCGCCGGTTGCAGCCGGTGGCAGTCGATTTCGAGCATCACATGCATCTGTTGGTTCTCGGTGACAGCGAGTGCGGAAAGACCGCCACGCTACGGACCCTGTGCCGCGACATCGTCCGGACCAAGACCGCCGGACAAGCCCAGCTGCTGATCGTCGACTTTCGGCGCACGCTGCTCGGTGTCGTCGAGTCGGAACATCTGGCTGGCTATGCCATGTCGCCAGCCGCGCTGGATGCGTTGCTGCCGGGCGTTCTCGACCAGCTGCGGCAGCGGATGCCCCCGCCGCAGCTGAGCCAAGCACAATTGCGGGCCAGGTCATGGTGGTCCGGGCCGGACATCTATGTGGTGGCCGACGACTACGACCTGCTCGCCACCCCGGCGGGCAACCCGCTGGCAGCAATGCTCGAATACTTGCCGCACGCAAGGGATCTGGGTTTGCATCTGCTCGTGGCACGACGCAGCGGTGGCGCGGCACGCGCACTGTTCGAGCCGTTGCTTGCGGGCTTGCGTGATCTCGGCTGCACGGGACTGATGATGAGTGGACGTGCAGACGAGGGTGCGCTGCTCGGCTCCGCGTGCCCGGCGCCGCTGCCACCGGGCCGCGGCATTCTGGTCACTCGCAGCGGTGACGAGCAGCTCATTCAGGTGGCGTGGAGCCCGCCGTGAGCCCGCATCGCGCAATCATCGAAGTAGGCCCAGGGACCATCCGCCGATTATGTTGTGGCACAGGCATGGCCGCTGACCCTGAGATGTGTATGGCGGCGCTGGACGCGATCGACGATGACTTCGCGCTGGTGGACGGGGGCCCGGTCGCCGTCGATTCGTTGTGGCGCACGGTGCTGCGGTCGCTGGACTGCGGGAGCCGGGACGGCCGGATCGTCGTGCATCCCTCGTGGTGGTCGGCCTCGCGCGTCGGTGTGGTCACCGCGGCCGCGGAGACAGATGACCCCAATGAGGTGGCAGCGCGCCCGCGGTCGTGGCTGTCAACGCAGGCTTCGCCAGATGTCGGGCCGGAAGGGACGGCAGTGGTGGAGATCGCCGAGCGTTTGGTGGCGGTCGTCGGTGCCGAGGTGGTCGCTGTACCCCGCAGGGCGGAACCGGAACTTATTGCCGAAGACGTTGCGGGTGTGATTGGCGGGATGACGAGGGCCGTCGTGCTGATCGACGCGCCGAGCACGGTCGCCGGGGCGACGGCGCTGGCGACGTTGATCGCGGACGCAGTGCGGGGCGGCGGTGGCGAGCAGAAGGTAGTGGAAATCGATGACACTCGGCTGCTCCAACTCGCGCGGCCGGCGCGCAATGCCGTCCCGAACCAGGACAAGCCGCGGCCCAACGAAGGTGCCGGTGGTCCCCGATCACGTGCCCGGAGGCTGGGGCTCCTGGCCGCCGGTGTCGTCTTGGTCGCGGCGGCGCCGACCATGGCCACGGTGGGCCGTCACGGCGGGCCGGTCGCAGACAAAACGCCGACGACATTTCTTGTGGAAGGTCGGGTGGCGCTGACGGTTCCCGCGAATTGGCCCACGCAGCGCGTGGTCGCCGGGCCCGGCTCGGCGCGGGTACAGGTGACGTCGCCGTCGGATCCAGAGGTGGCGTTGCACGTCACTCAATCGCCGGTAGTCGGTGAGACGCTGAGTCGCACTGCCGAGCGGTTGAAACGAGCGATCGACGCGGAGCCGGCCGGGGTGTTTGTCGACTTCAATCCTGAGGCAATGCGCGCCGGAAGGCCCGCGGTGACCTACCTCGAAGTGCGTGCCGGACACCAGGTGCGGTGGACGGTGTTGCTGGACGGAGTGGTCCGGATCAGCGTCGGATGTCAGAGCCGACCAGGCGGTGAGGATGCTGTGCGTGACGTGTGCGAGCAGGCGGTGCGGTCCGCCCACGCGGTGGGTTAAGCCGATGGAACCAAACCAGCGTCGGCACGGTCGTACTTGGTATGGGTATATCGAACACACTGAGCACCGATTTCGACCTGATGCGGTCGGTCGCGGGCACGACGGACACCCGAAACGAAGAAATCCGGGCGATGCTGCAGGCATTCATCGGCCGCGTGAGCAGCGTCCCGCCGTCAGTGTGGGGTGGCCTCGCGGCCGGGCGATTCAAGGATGTCGTGGATCGCTGGAACACCGAGTCGATGCGGCTCTACCACGTTCTGCGCGACATCGCCGAGACCATTCGGCACAACGAGGCCGCGCTGCAGGAGGCCGGCCAGACCCACGCACATCACATCGCCGCCGCCGGCGGAAACCTGTAGTTGAGGAGAAATCGCCCGTGGACCCTGTGCTGTCCTACAACTTCGGCGAAATCGAGCACTCCGTTCGCCAGGAGATTCACACCACGTCGGCCCGCTTCAACGCCGCGCTGGAGGAGTTGAGGTCACAAATCGCGCCGCTGCAGCAGCTCTGGACCCGGGAAGCGGCGGCCGCATACCAAGCCGAGCAGCTGAAATGGCATCAGGCGGCCACGGCGCTCAACGAGATCCTGGTCAACCTGGGAAATGCGGTGCGCGATGGCGCGGAGGAGGTGGCGGGCGCCGACCGCCGGGCGGCCGGCGCCTGGGCCACGTAGCCAGCCCAATAGACCCTGTGTGGTCCTGACGGAAGGAGAGCCGTTGGGACCACACAGTCATTTTTCCTAGCCGTCTCAGGGATTGCTCAGGGCACCAATGTTTTTCGTTGGAACTTGCCGTGGCGGAGCGCCTCAGGACAGAGATTGCTCATAGCGGATTTCCATATCGGCGAGGCTCGGTGATCGCGGGCTTATCTTGCTGCCGGCCATGCGTCTCCGAGGACGCTCCTGGCGATGGCGTATACCGATTCGCCTCGGGGATGTCTGACGGGCGCGCTGGGAGACCTTCGCGCGGAAATCCGAACCACCATATGGTGTTGGGCTCGCCTGGCCGACGCAAAGACGAAGACGGCTGGTTCTCCTCGAAATCAAGGAGGTAGTAGTAGAGCACCGCCTCGTCTAAATCCTGCCACGGACTCGGGTTGATTATCGACTCCCTGGTGTCGCGGGCCAGCCCCCAGGTTCTGTCTGACGGCGGGGCCGTGTACACCAGGTACATCATCGGTCCGTCGGTCCAGGCGTGTGAGACCAGAAAGGGATCGTGTCCGTTGTTGTTCTCAGCTTCAATGTGCCGCAACAGGTTTCGCAGCACATCTGCCGCGAACTCATGTTGCGTGTCGGTGGAGCCAGTTGGGCCTAGGCGAGGCTCCGTGATCACGGGCTGATCTCGATTTTGGTTGCGCTTTACCGAGGACGGTCCTGGAGATGGCGTATACCGATACGCCGCGGGGATGTCTGACGGGCGATTTGGCGCACCTTCGCATGGATCGCCCAGCCAAAGGATAGTGCCGGGTTCGCCTGGATGGTTGGAGAACTCGCACGGCTGCATCCCCTCGAGATCGAGGAGATAGTAGTACTTCACAGCCGCGTCCAAGTCCGGCCATGGGCCGGGGTCGATGATCGACTCCCTGGTGTCCCGCACGAGCCCCCAGATAATGTCAGACGGCGGGGCTTTGTAGACCAGGTACATCATCGGCCCCTCGGTCCAAGCATGTGAGACAAGAAAGGTGCAGCGGCCCTCGTTGTTGTTCTCAGCGATGTCGCGCAATAGCTTTTGCAGCACATATGCTGCGAACGCGATTTGCGCGTCGGTGGCTTCAGTTGATGGGCACATTCTCGTTCACCCACGGCGGTGTCAGCGTCCAGTTCGGTTGCACTTCGACCACCCCACTGCCGCCCTCGAGGGGATACATCGTGATCACCCCTTTCTGCCCGCCATCGGGCACGTCGGGATTTCCTTCGTTGATGTTAGCCACGACTCTCATCGTCACGCTCTCGCCGGTGTCCTCGCAATCGACAATCCCGAACAACGCTTTCGAGCAGTGCACACGGTTGATCGAAACCTCGTAGACCAGAGTCCCGCCCTTGCTGCTTATCGGCCGGCTGTATGAGATCAGATCCTTGAATACATTGGGATTGATCACGTGGTGCCTCCAGTAAGCCTTGTCCCACCCGAACCCTTGTTGCGTGTCTTCGTCGTAGTACCCGCGCCGCAGCACAACATGGTTGCCATCGAGGTGTGTAGCCTCGGCGATCACTTCGTTGACGGGATACGGGGGCGGTGGCGGCCGCTGTTTGAAGGTGTGGTTGTCGACGGCGTGGACGCGGTTGTCCTTTGGCGGAGTGCCGAGGGACGGGTTTTGCGGGAAAGTGTGGCGGATTCCGGCCACGGCGGCGGTGATTTTGCCGGCTACCTGTTGATCGAGGCCCACTAGTTGGGCGGCGCGTTGGCGGATATCGCTGGCGAAGACTTGTGCTTGGGATTGCCGGGCGCCCCGCTGGGCGGGCGACTCGCCGGTCAACTGGTCGGTGACCGAGAGATCTTTACCCACGTCGAAGCCCGCGGTGCGGGCGTCTTCGACCGCGTAGCGCACCCGTGAGCGGGCCGCATACAGATCCGAGGCGCCACTGCGGGCAACTTGGGCCGCCGGATGCAATTGGTCGGCCACCGCGCTGGTCGTCAGCATGTCGGCGTGGGTCGCGCTGCGCAGAGTATCGGCGGCGGCACCTTGCCAATCCACCGATAGCGCGTCTCGCCAGAGCTGGTTAGCCACCCCGTAGCAACGCCCACCGACGGCCTCCCAATTCTCGGCCGCCTCCGTTAAATGCTCGGTGGGCCAGGCCAACAGCGCGGAGAGGCCGGGAATCGCTGCGACCGCTGCCATCGCTACACAGCGTTCGCCGGACTGGCCAAAGCAGCCAGCTCGTTGGCCGAGTCGGCTTCGCTGGCGATGTAGCGGGTGTCGGCTTCGGCGACGTGGGTGGCGCCCACGCCCACCCGAGCGGCCAGCGCTGCTGTGAAAGCTGTGATGTCGGCATGGGCGGCGTTGGCCGCGGCGGCGCTGGCCTGACACGACAAGCCCAGCCCGCCGGCGCCGTCGTCGCGCTTAGTTCGCCGGCCGAAGCGCCCCATCGGCTTGCCATCGCCTCCACACCAGCGGTGTCGACACGCAGTTGCTGCTGCATCAGGGGGAGCGTAGTCAGCTTGTCAGTTGCCTACCAGTCAGTCCGGGCACCCCAACCAGTGTCGGGCTCTATGGACGAAACGCCGATAGCGCGCCGAGGTGCCCAACACCCGAACCGCGGGCCCGACCGCCAGGCCGATCCACGGTCCGGGCGTCATTTTGACCTGCGGGGACGGCCGTCGGTAAGCTGCTCGGTTGGCGTGCGGTACGCCGGGGCCTCGGGTCAATGTCGGTCGCCGAGACCAACCCCACCGTCGACGCCTGACCGATACCCGGGTCACCCCGGGATCCACCTCGAGAAGAAGAAGGTAAGCGCTGTGCCTACATATGCGCCCAAGGCGGGTGACACCACGCGGTCGTGGTACGTCATCGACGCCACGGACGTGGTGCTTGGCCGCCTTGCCGTCGCAGCGGCCAACCTGCTGCGCGGCAAGCACAAGCCGACGTTCGCTCCCAATGTCGATGGCGGTGACTACGTCATCATCATCAACGCCGAGAAGGTCGCCATCGGCGCCGAGAAACTGCAGCACAAGGTCGCTTACCGCCACTCGGGATATCCCGGCGGCCTGCACAAACGCACGATCGGTGAGCTGATGCAGAAGCAACCCGACCGGGTGGTCGAAAAGGCGATCGTCGGCATGCTGCCCAAGAACAAGCTCAGCCGCCAGATCCAGCGCAAGCTGCACGTCTACACCGGCGCGCAGCATCCCCACACCGCGCAGAAGCCGGTTCCGTTCGAGATCAAGCAGGTGGCCCAGTGACCGAAGCCAGCGAAGCGGTGGAAGTAGAAGCGGTGGAAGTAGTGGAAGTAGAAGTAGTCGAAACCCCGGCCGAGAGCCCGGCGCCCAAGCGCAGCGAATCGTTCGTGTTCGAGCGGCCCATCCAGACCGTCGGCCGCCGCAAGGAGGCCGTCGTGCGGGTGCGGCTGGTGCCCGGCACCGGCAAGTTCGACCTCAACGGGCGCAGCATGGAGGACTACTTCCCGAACAAAGTGCACCAGCAGCTCATCAAGGCTCCGCTGGTCACTGTCGAGCGGACCGAAAGCTTCGACATCTTTGCGCTCCTCAACGGCGGCGGCCCATCGGGTCAGGCCGGTGCGCTGCGCCTGGGCATCGCCCGGGCGTTGATCCTGGCATCGCCGGAGGACCGTCCCGCGCTGAAGCGGGCCGGCTTCCTCACCCGTGATCCGCGCGCCACCGAGCGCAAGAAGTACGGTCTGAAGAAGGCTCGCAAGGCGCCGCAGTACAGCAAGCGCTGATCAGCGATCACTTTCTGGCCGCAACCGTGTGTCTTGTCGATAGACAGCGGCGTGTCGGCGCGCGTACGCGCACTGTTTGGGCCACAAAAGATGGGGCATTTATCGTGCAGGACCGTCAACTGTGAGAGGTTTGTCCGCATGGGTCGACTATTCGGCACCGATGGAGTTCGCGGGGTCGCCAACCGTGAGTTGACCGCCGAGCTGGCGCTGGCACTGGGTGCCGCGGCGGCACGGCGCTTGGCGAGTTCGGACGAACTACGTCGGCGGGTCGCCGTGATCGGTCGAGATCCGCGTGCCAGCGGCGAGATGCTCGAGGCCGCTGTCATCGCCGGCCTGACCAGTGAGGGCGTCGACGCGCTGCGGGTCGGGGTGCTGCCGACCCCCGCGGTGGCGTACCTGACCCGTGCCTACGACGCCGACTGCGGGGTCATGATCTCGGCGTCGCACAACCCGATGCCTGATAACGGCATCAAGATCTTCGGGCCCGGCGGCCACAAATTGGACGACGACACCGAGGACCAGATCGAAGATCTGGTCGCGGCCGGACCGGGGTTGCGCCCGGTCGGCGCCGGGCTCGGTCGCATCGTCGACGCCGAGGATGCGGCGGACCGTTATCTGCGCCATGTGGGCAAGGCGAGCACCGTCCGGCTCGACGGACTGACCGTGGTGGTCGACTGCGCCCATGGCGCGGCGTCATCGGTGGCACCACGCGCGTACCGCGCGGCCGGTGCCCGGGTCATCGCGATCAACGCCGATCCCAACGGCATCAACATCAATGACAACTGCGGATCGACGCACCTTGAATCGCTGCGGTCAGCGGTGCTCGCGCACGGTGCCGACCTGGGCCTGGCGCACGACGGGGATGCCGACCGGTGCCTGGCGATCGATGCCAACGGCGAACTGGTCGACGGCGACGCGATCATGTTCGTGCTCGCGCTGGCGATGAAGGAAGCCGGCGAACTGGCCTCCGACACGGTGGTCGCCACCGTCATGAGCAACCTGGGGCTGCACCTGGCCATGCGTTCGGTCGGGGTCACCGTCCGCACGACGAGCGTTGGTGACCGCTACGTCCTAGAGGAGTTGCGTGCCGGCGAGTACAGCCTCGGCGGCGAGCAATCCGGCCACATCGTGATGCCGGCGCTGGGCTCGACCGGCGACGGCATCGTCACGGGGCTGCGGTTGATGGCGCGCATGGGACAGACCGGCTCGCCACTGTCCGAGCTTGCGTCGGCGATGCAGCCGTTGCCGCAGGTGCTGATCAACGTCGAGGTCGCTGATAAGGCGACCGCGGCCGCGGCGCCCTTGGTGCAGACCGCAGTCGACGAGGCCGCGGCCGAACTGGGTGACACCGGTCGAATCCTGTTGCGCCCCTCGGGAACTGAACCGATGATCCGGGTCATGGTGGAAGCGGCCGAAGAAGACGTCGCTCACCGGGTGGCAAGCCGAGTCGCCGAAGCGGTGAGCTCTCAGCGTTAACCGGGGTGCTGGAACCCCGACGCCGTATCAGGCGTCGGAATAGGCATGAGGTTCGATAGTCGAGTAACCGGTATCGATTGCGCGGCGGTGCATGCGGTCGCCGACCGGTTCGGCGCCGCCGCCGAACTCATCGACGGCGCCGTGTGCGATCACCTGGCGAGGCTGGCTTTCGGCGGTTCCAGCGCCGGATGGGCGTACACCGCGCGCGGCGACGCGTTGCGTGCCGGGCTTGAGCGCCTGGCGACCGAGTTATCGCAGTGGTCAAGGGCCGCCGTCGAGATCGCCGTCGTTCTGCGCGCCAACGCCAACCGCTATGCCGACGCCGACGTGTACGCCGCGGCGCGGATCGCCTGATCGTGGCCGAGCGGTTAGACGTCGCCGAGCGCCTCGCCGAGGGCTGGCCTGTCGTCGAGCACACACAGAGTTACGTGCGGGCTTGCCAGCTGCTCGGCTACGAACATCCCGATTTGACTTCACACCCCGCCCAGATCCGCGATTGGTACGACAGCGAAGACGGCCTCGACCTTCGCGCGCTCGACGGCGACTGTGCGCAACTGCGGGCCGCGGCGGCGGCGGTCATGGAAGCGCTGCGGATGCAGCGTGCCCAGGTCGACGAACTGGCAGCCGCGTGGAGCGGGCCGGGGGCGGATTCCGCGGTTGCGTTTCTGCAGCGGCATTGCGATGCGGCAAACATGGTGGCCACCGAACTCCGCGCCGCGGCCCAGCGGTGCGAGTCGCTGCGGGACAATCTGTGGCACCTGGTCGACGTAAAGGTCGCGACGGCCATCGCTATCGACGATCGCACGCTCGCGCACCGGCCGGCGTGGTTGGCGGCCGCCGATGCGGTAATGACCGGAGCCGGGGATCGGCAGACGGCTGACGAGCTGGTCCAACAACAGATAAAGCCGTACGTGGACAACGACATTCGCACCGACTGGCTGAACGCGATGCGGTCGACGCAGGCCGGGGTCGCGGCGACCTATGACATGGTCATCGACAGGTTCGCGACCGCCGCGCCGGCGTACTTTGAGATTCCCGAAGATCTCAGGCCCGGACGTGCGCCGTTCCAGCCAGCCCCGGCGAGCGCGCCGGAAGCGGCCGCGGCCCTCGCGCCCACCTCCTTTCCCAATCCCGCCCCCGACCCCGCGCCGGCTGCGATCCCTGCGACCCCCATAACCCCTGCGGCCCTCACACCGCCGACGACCCCGACGCCGATGTCGGACTTGGGAACTGGGGGGCTGGGTGGCGCCTCGGAGATGCCCACGAGTGCTGGTAGTCCCGCCGCCCTCGACGGGCTTGGCGGACTCGCCAGCCGGATCGTCGACGCGATGAGTGGCCTGCTGGGTTCGGCGGCTGACCAGCTGAACGATCCGTCGGGGCTTGACGATCCACCGGACACCGTGGATCCCTTCGACCCCAACGACAACGCCGACGATAACGACGACGACGACAAGTCCGATGCCGAGCCGGAAAAGCCCGAAGACATCCAAACTATAGAGGCCGAAGAGGCTAAACCGGTCGACGGGCCGCCACCGGCTGCCGTGGCGCCCGCGGTTGATGGGCCGCCCCCGGCTGATGGGCCGCCCCCGGTTGATGGGCCGCCCCCGGTTGATGGGCCGCCGCCGGCGGCTGTGCCGCCACCCGTGGCCGCGCCGTCGCCAGCCGCTGCGCCGCCCTCCAGTGGAAGAACTCCGTGCGAGATCGCCGCGGACGAGCTTCCGAAGGCGGGACAGTGACAGTCAGGCGGGACGCAGCTCCAGCACTTCCTTGACGTAGCGCACGGATTCGGCGGGGTCGGCCGCCATCGGGCTTACCAACAGCGTCGTCACGCCGGCCTGCGCGAAGGCAGACAGGCGTTCGGCGATGAAGCCGCGGGGACCGACCAGCGACATCCCGCGCACCAATTCGTCGGGCACCAAGTCGGTGGCCTCACGCTTGCGACCCGACAGGTACAGCTCCTGGATCCGGTCCGCGACTTCTCCGTACCCATAGCGCGTCGCCAGGTTGTGGTAGAAGTTGCGGCCCTTGGCGCCCATGCCGCCGATATAGAGGGCCAGTTGCGGCTTCACCCAGGCCAGCCGCTCATCGACGTTGTCGCCAATGACCAGTGACGCGTGCACCATGATGTCCAGCGGGCCCAGGGCGGGATCGCGTTTGGCGGTGCCGGCTGCCAGCGCCTCGCCCCAGACCAAATCGGCTTTCTCCGGATGGTAGAAGACCGGCTGCCAGCCCTCGGCGATCTCGGCGGTGAGTTCGACGTTCTGCGGGCCCAGCGCCGCGATCGTTATCGGAATACGTTCGCGCACAGGGTGATTGATAAGCTGGAGGGCTTTGCCCAAACCCGTGCCGCGATCCGGGGGCAAAGGGACCTGATAGTGCTTGCCGCTGTATTGCACCCGTTCCCGGCGCCACACCTGTCGGCAGATCTCCACGATCTCGCGGGTGCGGCCTATCGGGGCGTCGAACTCGACGCCGTGGAACCCCTCGATCACCTGAGGTCCCGAAGTGCCGATCCCGAGACGGAATCGGCCCTCGGACACGAAATCCAGGCCCGCGGCGGTCATCGCCAGCAGCGACGGTGTGCGGATGTAGATCGGGAACACACCCGAGGCCAATTCGACGGTGTTTGTCTTGGCGGCCAGATATCCGAGCTGGCTGACCGCGTCGAAGGAATACGCCTCGGCCACGACCGCGACGTCGATACCCGCCTTCTCCAGCTCGACGATGCGGTCGACGGCCTCGTGAAAGCCGCCCGAATAGTCCAGGGCGATCCCGATGCGCACCAACGACAGATACCACGGTGACGGCGGGCGGGTCACTTCAGCAGCGCGACGATCTTCTCTTCCGGGGTAACCGGAGCCGCCTCGGGGTCCACCGGGACGGTCTTGGGTAGCTGCACGTCCGGATCGGCGAAGTCGCGATAGGTCTTGTCGCCGGCGAGCGTTGCGAGCAGGTACCCGGTGAGCAGCGCCCGCACCGCTTTTTGCGTGCGCCGGTGCGAGCCGCCCAGCCCCATCACCTGCGTCAGTCGCCGGCCCTCGGCCAGGCCGCCGGCTTCGGCCTTCCTGACGATGCGCAGCGTGGCCGCATCCCACACGCGGGACAACGCGAGGGCGTTGGAATTCAACGTCTTCGGATCTCCGGGCGTGGTCAAGATCAACCCCGGGACCTTCAGTGTCGCAGCGGGCTGCTCGGCCGACGGGCTGGTGAACGTCGGGAAGATCGCCGCCACCGCTGCGGGCTTGGCGGGCATCCCGGCCGCGGCGAACACCGCGGCCGAGCCGCCGAAGCCATGACCCGCAACGCCGAGCTTGGCGGGGTGCACGCTGATCTTGCCCGGCCCAAGGCGCACACCCGCCACGATGTCCAGGGCGGTACCGAGGTCGAAGGCCAGGTTGAGCACCGAGGGGGCCAGGCCGCGCTGGGTGTCGGGCGCGCCGGCCACGATGCCCCACGACGCCAGATGTTCCAGCAGACCCGAGTAACGGGCGGCACCGCTGAGCCAGTCGTGACCGAAGGCGATGGCGGGCAGGTTCAGCCCCGCTTCCGGGGTGTACACCGCCCCAGGCAATCCGGCAAAGGCCAGGTCACCACGCAAAACCCGATGTGGACCACGGCGGGTGAGGGCGGCAACGAGCTTGCGGATGCGGGCCACCCGTCGACGTTAGCGCACGTCGATCAGGCCCATGCGCCAGAGCGCCGCATACACGTGGCGCAGCGGGATGCTCAGCAAGCGAGCGGTCGCGTCCACCAAAGGGTCGCCGCTGGCGTCGATCTGCGATCGACGAACCCGCTTTGCGGGCCGCTGCGGCTCAGGTGCCAGCGTCAGCCGTAGTGCGGGTGGGGTGGTGGTCACTACATCTACATCGTCTAACAGAACAGCAGTCATGATTCCCTCCTAGAAGATGGCGCAGGCCGGATCAAAAAAGCGTCTTTTTGCCCCGCGATCCGCGCCCGACGTCTCGAATTAGCGTTTACTGGACGCATTTGCGCATACTGCAGAATTCGCTTCAAGCCAATCCGTGACACAACTCCTGGCGTGGTTACTTGGTAGCGGACTATCGCCATTGATGTCGGCTGAATGCGTTGATGACGAAGAACAGTTTCGCGATTGAGTAGCGATCGCCGCGACGGCTAAATTGTTGATCGATAACACTATTCGCCAGCTGCGGCTGCTCCGGAACCTAGTGCGATCGTGATCAGGCGTGAATCAACACCGTCTTCCTTTCCGCTGGCCAGGTTGCCGTCGTCGCCCCAGCTGGTCTGCCAATACGGCGTTAGCCGATTCCGCAGTTCTCCTGGCGCCTCGGGGGTTGCCAGCCTTGCCGATATTCCGTAGCGTAAGTGGGCGTGTTGCTGGCGCAATGAAGTAATCGAAAACGTCACAAATACATCAGGTGAAAAACACTTCCGTTTAATAGGAACTTGGCATGAATTGAAATAGACCCGGGCGTGTCATCCGCCGGTCATCCGCCGGTCATCCGCCGGGGGTAGCCTCACTGGGCTTCGCCAGCTCCGCTCGCGGCACGCCCGCATTACCGCAGGTCAGCGCCGTGCAAGCCGTCGGGGCCGGTCGCTTGCACTACCCTGTTCAGAATGTGCGGAATTGTCGGCTATGTCGGGCAGGGCGCTGCCTGCGAGGTCGTCATGGACGCCCTGCGCCGGATGGAATACCGCGGTTATGACTCGTCGGGAATCGCCCTGGTCGACGGGAACGGCAAACTCACAGTCCGCCGTCGCGCCGGCCGGCTGGGCAACCTGGAGGCTGCGCTAGCCGAAATGCCGCCGGCGTCGCTGACCGGCGGCACCGGCCTGGGCCACACCCGGTGGGCGACCCATGGGCGCCCCACCGACCGCAACGCACACCCGCACCGCGACGCCGCCGGCAAGATCGCCGTCGTCCACAACGGCATCATCGAAAACTTCGCGACCCTGCGCCATGAGCTGGAGACGGCCGGCGTGGAGTTTGCCAGCGACACCGACACCGAGGTGGCCGTGCACCTGGTGGCCCACGCGTATCACCACGGTGAAACGGCCGGCGACTTCACCGGCTCCGTGCTGGCCGTGCTGCGCCGGCTGGAGGGCCACTTCACCCTGGTGTTCGCCAATGCCGACGAGCCCGGCACCATCGTCGCCGCTCGCCGTTCGACGCCGCTGGTGCTCGGGATCGGCGACGGCGAGATGTTCGTCGGCTCGGATGTTGCCGCGTTCATCCCGCACACCCGCCACGCGGTCGAACTGGGTCAGGACCAGGCCGTGGTGATCACCGCGGACGGCTACTGCATCACCGACTTCGACGGCAACGACGACTTGCAGGAGGGGAAGGACTACCGCGAGTTTCACATCGACTGGGACCTGGCCGCCGCTGAAAAAGGCGGATACGAGTACTTCATGCTCAAAGAGATTGCCGAACAGCCCGTCGCGGTGGCCGACACGCTGCTCGGGCATTTCGTCAACGGCCGGATCGTGCTCGACGAACAGCGGCTGTCCGACCAGGAATTGCGTGAGGTAGACAAGGTATTCGTGGTCGCCTGCGGCACCGCCTACCATTCCGGGCTGCTCGCGAAATACGCGATCGAGCACTGGACGCGGCTGCCCGTGGAAGTGGAGCTCGCCAGCGAATTTCGCTACCGCGACCCGGTCCTGGACCGCAGCACCCTGGTAGTGGCCATCTCGCAGTCCGGTGAAACCGCGGACACCCTGGAGGCGGTCCGGCACGCCAAGGAGCAGAAGGCCAAGGTGCTGGCGATCTGCAACACCAACGGCTCCCAGATCCCGCGCGAGTGCGATGCGGTGCTGTACACCCGCGCCGGCCCGGAGATCGGGGTGGCGTCTACGAAGACCTTTCTCGCCCAGATAGCCGCCAACTACCTGCTGGGCCTGGCGTTGGCGCAGGCTCGCGGCACCAAGTACCCCGACGAGGTGGAGCGCGAGTACCGCGAGCTGGAAGCGATGCCAGACCTGGTGGCACAAGTAATCGCGACGATCGGGCCGGTGGCCGACCTGGCGCACCGGTTCGCCCAGTCGACCGCCGTGCTGTTCCTCGGTCGCCACGTCGGCTACCCGGTCGCGCTGGAAGGCGCGCTGAAACTCAAGGAATTGGCCTACATGCACGCCGAGGGCTTCGCCGCCGGCGAGCTCAAGCACGGCCCAATCGCGCTGATCGAAGACGATTTGCCGGTCATCGTGGTCATGCCCTCCCCGAAGGGGTCCGCCACGCTGCACGCCAAGCTGCTGTCCAATATCCGGGAGATCCAGACCCGCGGCGCGGTGACCATCGTGATCGCCGAAGAGGGCGACGACACCGTGCGTCCCTACGCCGATCACCTGATCGAAATCCCCGCGGTGTCAACACTTTTGCAGCCGCTGCTGTCGACCATCCCGCTTCAGGTGTTCGCCGCGTCGGTGGCACAGGCACGCGGCTACGACGTCGACAAGCCGCGAAATCTCGCCAAGTCCGTCACCGTCGAGTAACCGGGTTCATGAGGCTGGGCATCGTCGGTGTCGTGGTCTTCATTGCGGCATATGTCGGGTCAATTGTGTTGTATGTCAACGACGGTATGGGCCACCCACATCAGGTTGCTGAAAATCTGCCAGGTAGCGACGGGACCACGGTGACCGTCGATGTCCAAGATATCCAGTCGGACAACAGCTTGCTTATTGCCAACTACACCGTTGCACCCGGGCCAGAACTATTGGACCCGGCGACCCGCAACCTCAAGGAAGACCTAAGTTTGCTGGTCACGTCGGTGGTTTCCGCCAGCACACACACGTGGTCGAAGGGCGCGCTGCCAGATGTTTTTCGTGTTTCGGTAACCCTTACCGGTGAGGTCGCGGATTGGCCCTTCGATCGCTACCAGTCGGTTCCGATCAGCCTCCATCTCCTCTCTGGCGCCACGCAAAAACCGGTGACACCGACGGTGATAATGGTCGACCGTCTGCTCGGCTGGAAAGTTGACGTGGCTCACGTCGACAAAACCGATGTGCTCTCGCCGTACCGGGTGGATTTGCACCGATCGTCAAGCACCGTGGCGTTCGGCGTCGTCATCCTCGGCGTTCTTATCGCGCTCGCTGGTGTAGGCCTATTCGTTGCGATTCAGACGAGGCGTGACCGGCGAAAATTCCAGCCGCCCATGACGACGTGGTATGCGGCCATGCTCTTTGCGGTGATGCCGTTGCGGAATGCGCTTCCCGACTCGCCCCCATTCGGAAGCTGGATCGACGTCTCGATCGTTCTCTGGGTGGTCGTCGTGTTGGTGATCTCGATGGTGATCTACATCTCGTGCTGGTGGCGGCACCTGAGACCCGACGCCGACAAGCCGACCTGACACGTTTGCCGAATCGGTACGGCGCACCGCCACGCATGCGAAGGTGGACGCCGTGGCGAATGCATCGGTGGGGGAACGACTGCGAAGCATCGGGCTCGCGGTGTGGCAATTTGTCAGCCGCGCCCCGTTGACCTACACCTGGCTGACCGTGTTGCTGGTCACCACGATCATTCAGCGCAACCTCACTAAGCGGCAGTACCACGCGATAGTCGTCGACGGTTCCACCAACATCCACCACTTGTTAAAAGATCCGCTGGAAGTGCTGATTTACAGCCTGTTCTGGATCGACGGTAAATATTGGACACCGTACCTGGTGCTGTTCACCCTGTTCCTCGTGCCCGCCGAGCATTGGCTTGGCCAGTTGCGTTGGCTCACTGTGGGACTGACTGCGCACATTGGCGCTACGTATATCAGTGAGGGCCTGCTGTTCCTGGCGATCCGTTACCACGATGCACCCCAGAAGCTGATGCACGCTCGCGACATCGGGGTCAGCTACTTCCTCGTCGGGGTGATCGCGGTGCTGACCTACCACATCGCGTCGCCGTGGCGATGGGGCTATCTTGCGATCCTGCTCGTCATCTTTGGTTTCCCGCTCACCCAGATCGACCTTAAAGACCTCAACTTCACCGCGATCGGCCACTTCAGCTCGATCCTCATCGGGCTCTGCTTCTACCCGATGACCCGAAAACGCGAGGGCCAGCCATGGGATCCGGCGAAACTCAGAGGCGTCTTGCAAAAGCATGGACAAAGCCTTTAGTGGCAAGCCGGTTAACGCGGAGGTAAAGCCCTGCCCATAGTGTGGGCAGGATGCGACATACGTCGCCGCGGACACTGGGTGCCGAAGAGGAGTTTCACCTTGTCGATCTCAAAACAAGGCGACTCACCGCGCGCGCACCGGAACTGCTGGCCGAGCTGACCGGCGATTACGTCGCCGAGTTGCAGCGTTGCGTCGTCGAGACCAATACCCGGGTGGTCGATTCGCTTCAGGGACTGCTCAACGAGCTTGTCCGGCATCGCGGGGTTTTGGCTGAAGCCGCCGCCGACCTGGGCATGGGGGTGGTCGCAGCGGGGGCGGTCCCGCTGGCGGTGCCGGCTGAAATGCGCGTCACCAAGACCCCGCGCTACCGGCAGATGCTCGCCGACTATCAACTGCTGGCGCGCGAGCAGCTGATCTGTGGCACCCAGGTGCATGTCGGTGTCGACGACCGCGACGAGGCGGTGGTGGTGGGGCACCGGGTGGCGGCGTATTTGCCCACTCTGCTTGCACTGTCCGCCAGCTCGCCGTTCGCATCGGATGGCTCTGACACCGGCTACGCGAGCATGCGCACGCTCGTCTGGCAGCGCTGGCCGACAACCGGCTTGGCCGCTCCTGTGCGGTCGGCCGAGGAATACGACGAGCTGGTCGATGACCTGGTGGCCAGCGGCGTCATCGCCGACCCGGGGATGGTCTATTTCGACGTCCGTCCGGCGACCTGCGCGCCCACGCTGGAACTGCGGGTGTGTGACAGCTGCCCGTCCGTGGACACCGTGGCGCTGGTCGCCGGGCTGTTCCGCGCTTTGGTCGATCGCGAGGTCGACGCCGTGCGGAGCGGTCTGGCCGGAACGATCCTGTCGCCGGCGCTAGGCCGGGCAGCGCTGTGGCGGGCCGCTCGGTCGGGGCTGGAGGGCGACCTGGTCGACGTCAGCGGTCCGGCCAGTAGACCGGCGGCCGAAGTGGTCACCGAACTGGTCGACTCGCTGCGCCCCCAACTGGAAGACAACGGTGACTGGGAAACCGTCAGCGAATTGACCCGCGAGGCGCTGGCCGTGGGCACGTCGTCGGCTCGGCAACGACGGGCGCTGCGCCGCCGGGGGCGTCTCACCGACGTGGTCGATCAGCTGATCGAAGAAACCGCAGGCCGTTGGGCGGGTGCAGCCCCGGTGAGCGACGTCCCGAGCCTGTTGTTCGGCTACCAGCCCGGCAGCCAACCGGCCGCCGGCCGCGGCCACCTTGATATCAGCTATGACGAAGCTGTCGACGCCGACGGTCACCCGCGGCAGCACTATCGGGCCGTCCTGGGCACTATTGCCGGCCTCGGGGTGGCGCAGTTGCGTTTGCGGGAAACGGGCATCGAGCAGGAGCAACGCGACGACAACGTCACGTTCCGGGTTACCGGTCAGCACCGCGCCCAGCTGTTTCCGATCGACCTGGTGCCGCGCATGGTGACCGCCGCTGAGTGGGCGGAGCTGTCCGAAGGGCTGGCTCAGCGTGCCCGAGCGCTGGACGCATTCCTGCGCGACATCTATTCCGATCAAGCGATCGTCGCCGATGGGATCATCGGTCTGCAGGTCCTCGACCGCGCGCCCGGTTTCCGGTCGACGGGCCGCGTGGCCGGCAACACGGTGCGGGCGCACATCAGCGGAACCGATCTCGTCTGCGACCGCGCTGGTCAATGGATGGTTCTCGAAGATAATCTGCGGGTGCCGTCGGGCGCCGGGTACGCAATCGTCAACCACCGATTGCTGCGCAAGCACGTGCCAGAGCTGCAACCGCCGGCCGTGCTCGAGGACGTCGAGCGGGCGCCGCAGCTGCTGCTCGAGACGCTGCGTGCCGCGGCGCCGGCACATGCGCCGGACGCCCCGACGGCGGTGTTGTTGTCCACCGGCTGGGAAGACTCCGCCTGGTTCGAACACACCTTCCTGGCCGAGGAAATGGATGTTGCGGTGGTGCAGCCGTCGGACCTGTCGGTGCGCGACAGAAAGCTCCTGCAGCACATCGGTTCCAGTGTCCGGCCCATCGACGTGGTCTACGCGCGAATGGACGAGGACATGCTGCTGTCCTCCACCGGATACGACGGCGCGCCGCTGCGGCCAGGGCTGCTCAGCGCGATCAGCGCAGGCAATCTCACAATCGCCAACGCGTTGGCGAACGGAGTGGCCGACGACAAAGCGATTTACGCGTACGTCCCGGCCATGATCGAGTATTACCTTGGCGAAAGGCCAAAGCTTGCCCAGGTTCCGACCTGGATCTGCGCCGAGCGCGACCAGCGCGACTTCGTGCTCGCCAACCTGGGCGATATGGTGGTGAAACCCATCGACGGATTAGGCGGAAGCGGCGTGCTGATCGGGCCGGACGCCTCCGACGCGGCCCTGGAGGCGCGCCGACGCGAGCTGGTCACACAACCGGAGCGGTTCATCGCCCAGGAGTTGGTTGCCTTGTCCACCCATCCCACCTTCGACGGTGACGGCATCTACCCGCATCACGTCGACCTGCGCGCCTTTGTCCACTTGCGGCCCGCCGCTGGAGGTTCGGTGTCGGCGCACGTCTTGCCTGCGGCGTTGACTCGAGTGGCCAGCCGCGGATCGCGGATCGTCAACTCGTCCTCCGGCGGGGGCAGCAAGGACACCTGGATTCTCACCGGCGTAAGAGCGGGCGGAGGTTAGCGAGGAGAAATGTGCGGAATCTGCGGTGAGATCCGGTGGGACGGGCAAGCGGCGGACGTCGGCGCGGTCGCCCGGATGACCGGCGCGATGGCGTCACGCGGGCCGGACGGCGACGGCGTGATGGCGCACGGACGGGTGGCGCTCGGGCATCGGCGGCTGTCGATCATCGACTTGTCCGCCCGTGGCGCCCAGCCGATGGTCGACAGTGAGCTCGGGTTGACGTTGGTGTTCAACGGCTGCATCTACAACTACAAGGAGCTACGCTCCGAACTCCAAGCCACCGGGTACCGCTTCTTCTCGACCGCCGACAGCGAGGTCGTGATAAAGGCCTTCCACAAATGGGGTGCCCGCTGCGTCGACCGGTTCAAGGGAATGTTCGCCTTCGTCATCGCCGCCCACGACTCGGGCGTGGTGACGCTGGCGCGCGACCGGCTGGGCATCAAGCCGCTGTATTTGGCAACCTCGCCCGGCCGGCTGCGATTCGCATCCACCGTGCGAGCGCTGCTGAGCGCCGGCGGCGTGGACACGGAACTGGACCGCGAGGCGCTGCACCACTACATGACTTTCCACTCCGTCGTGCCGGCACCGCTGACGATCTACCGCGGCGTGCGCAAGCTTCCGCCGGCAACCGTGCGGGTCATCCAGCCCGACGGTTCGCACACCGACACCCTGTACTGGACCCCGGAGTTCGGCCGCGATCCCGGCAAGGCGTCCTGGTCGGCTGGCGACTGGGAGGCCGCGCTGATGGATGCGCTGCGCACCGCCGTCGAGCGCCGGATGGTCGCCGATGTGCCCGTCGGCGTATTGCTGTCGGGTGGCATCGACTCCTCGATCGTGGTGGCGCTGCTCGCCGAGCACGGCCAGCACGGCCTGGCTACGTTCAGCATCGGCTTTGACTCATCCGACGGCGAATCCGGCGACGAGTACTTCTACTCCGACTTGGTCGCCAAGACCTTCGACACCGATCACCACAAGATCCATATCGACACGTCGAAGCTGGTCCCCGCGATACCGGAAACCATTGCCGCGATGAGCGAACCGATGGTCAGCCACGACTGCGTGGCCTTCTACCTGCTGTCGGCCGAAGTCAGCAAGTCGGTGAAGGTGGTCCAGTCCGGCCAGGGCGCGGACGAAATACTGGCCGGCTACAGCTGGTACCCGCCGCTGGCCAACGTCGCCCGCGAACAGACCACCGAGGCGTATGGCAAGGTGTTCTTCGACCGCAGCCACGACGATGTGCTGTCAATCTTTGCCCCGGAGTACGGGATTGACGCCGACGTGAGCCTCGAGTTCGCGGCCGCCCACCAGGACGCGCCGGGCGCGGACTCCGCGGTGGACGCCGCGTTGCGGCTGGACACCCAGGTGATGCTCGTCGACGATCCGGTCAAGCGCGTCGACACCATGACGATGGCGTGGGGCCTCGAGGCGCGCGTGCCGTTTCTCGATCACGACTTCGTCGAGCTGGCGGCCGCTTGCCCGCCCGAGCTGAAGCTAGGCTCGGGCGGCAAGGGAGTGCTCAAGAATGCCTCACGGGCGCTACTGCCGTCGGAGGTGATCGACAGGACCAAGGGCCACTTCTTGGTTCCGGGAATCCGCCATTTGCATGGCCAGGTTTTCGACATGGTGCGCGATGCTCTGACCAACGACGCCGCGCGGGCGCGTGGCTTGTATCGCAGCGAAACGGTTAGCCGCCTGCTAGCCGCACCGAACGAGACACGGACCACGCTGGGCTCAAATGCGTTGTGGCAACTGGCGGTACTCGAAATGTGGTTGCAAAGCATGGAGGGCTGAGGCGATGGGGCAGCAGGTGCGTGCGCTCTATGGCGCTTCGCTGTCCCCGGACGCCACCGCGTTCGCCCACCTCGTCGACGACGGCGGCTATCCGCGCGCGGTGCAGCGCTTTCTTCGCGGCCATCGAGCCAGCTCGTCGCGGGATGTTGAGCTTCCGGTCGAGGGTCCGGTCTCTCGAGTCATCCATTCCGCGGACGGCCAGTGGCTGGCATGCGAGGTAGCCTCGGAGGGGAGCACACGCAAGCAGATCTGGGTCGTCACCACCGATCCCGACGACCGGATGGCCCGGCGCATCGACGGCGAAGAGGCCGGGACCGCCGAGCTGATCGCGTGGGACGGCACCCGGGTGGCGGCGATCCTGACCGGTGAGGACGGGGTTGGGCGGTCCTGCCTGATCGATCCGGCCGACGGTCGTCACACCGTGCTGGACAGCCGATCCGGTGGCCGGCTAGTCGACGCCTGGGCCGGGGCGTCGCTGATTCGGGTGGGGCCGCGCGGCTACCACGAAATGGTCATGCTGCTCGGGCAGACCGAAATCGCCTTGCTGCCATCCGACCCCGGCTCCTGCACCACCGACGGGGTCATCCTCGACGACCACTATCCCCGCCGCATTCGTTACGGTCCCACCGGCGAGATGACCAAGCTTTACTACCCGGGCCCGGATGGCAGCGGGTATGTGCGGACGCTGATCCGCAGCGACAATGGCTGCGAGCACGCCCGGCTGCTGGAAGTGACAGCCACGCCGGACGGCGTAACCTACTTTGTGGTCGCAGAGCGCTCGGACTGTGATCTCGACGAGTTCGCTGTCAGTGACGACTTGTCCACCATCGCGCTGCTCTGGAACCTGCAAGGCCGCAGCGAATTACAGATCCTCGAATACATCGACAACACGCTGACCGAGCCGATCCCGTTGCCTGGGTTGGTCGCAAGCGATCTGTCCATCAGCGCGGGTGGCTCGATGGTCGCGATGACTGTGCAAGGGCCGTCTCTGCCGCGAACCGTCGAGCTGGTCGACTCGCGCTCGCGGCAATGGCAACCCATCGACCGAGAACCGAGTCGCGGTCCAATCATCCCCGGATTCTCGGTGCGGCAGGCGCCGGAGACGATCACCGCACGCGACGGCCTGAGCCTGAACGCGTGGCTGTACCGGCCGGCGGGGTCTTCAGCGGTTGGCGGCCCGGCGGGCGCGGTCGTGTACCTGCACGGCGGTCCGGAGGGACAGGCCCGGCCCGGCTACAACGAGATTTTTTCGCGTTTGGTCAACGATGGGATCAGCGTGCTGGCACCAAATGTCCGCGGTTCCGGCGGCTTTAGCCGCACATTCGTCCACGCGGACGACAAGGAGAAACGATTCGCGGCCATCGACGACGTCGCCGATTGTGTGCAGTTCCTGGTGGATAACGGCCTCGCTGACCCCAAGCGCATTGCCTGCGCAGGCTGGTCGTATGGCGGCTTTCTGACCATGGCGGCCTTGACTTTTTACCCCGATCTGTTCGCGGCGGGCATCACAATCTGCGGGATGAGTGACCTGAATACTTTTTATCGCAACACCGAAGCGTGGATCGCTGACGCCGCATATCCGGAGTATGGTCATCCGGTCAACGACCGCGAGTTACTCGAGCGATTGTCTCCGCTGCGCCGGGTGGATGCGATGATCGCGCCGCTGCTGGTCGTACATGGGGCCAACGACACCAACGTGCCGGTCAGCGAATCGGAGCAGATCGTCGAGGCGCTGCGCCAGGCCGGTCGCGAGGTGCGCTACCTGCTCTTCGGCGACGACGGACACGGGATCGACAAGCGCGAGAATCGTGCGGCGCTGGCTGCGGCGATGGCTGACTGGCTGGCCAGGGCATTCAACACCGCTAGGACCGGATCGCGCTGACGTAGGCCAGCGAGCTCAGCCTCGCGCCGTCATCGTCGGGACTAGTAGGCAACGAAAGACCATGGGCGGCACACAAATCCGCCACACTGGTGGCGGCTGTTACCCAGCCATGGGTGCCCAGGTATTCGACCACGTCGTTGCGGTCGCCGGCGTACCAGAGGTCGGTCATCTCGATGTCGAAACCGTGTTCGCGCCACTGGTCGGTGACCGCACGCATGCGGTCCGCCATCGTCTGTACGCCATCGCCGGCCCCCTGCAAGTTCTCGGTGGCCAACTGGCTTCCCGTTGGGCTCAGCGCAGTGATGTTGTCCAGCAGCCGGTCCTGGGCGTCGGGGGGCAAGAACGGCAGCAGGCCTTCGGCACTCCATGCGGTTGCTTTGGTGGGGTCCAGGCCGGCCGCGCGCAGCGCCGCGGGCCAGTCATCGCGGAGGTCGACGGGTACCGTCCGCCGATCGGCGGTCGGGGTGGCGCCCAGCTCGGCCAAGGTTGCGGTCTTGAACTCGATGACTTGGGACTGGTCAATTTCGAACACTGTGGTTCCGGCCGGCCAAGGCAGCCGGTAGGCGCGGGCGTCGAGCCCCGAGGCCAAGATCACCGCCTGGCGGATCCCCTCATTGGCCGCGGCGATGAAGAAGTCGTCGAAGAACCGGGTGCGCACAGCCATCATGTCGCCCATCCGCTGCATCCCGAAGTCGCCGTTGTCGTCGACCACCGCGGGATCCAATTCGCCGCTGGCGATGCGGGTGAAAAAATCCACGCCCACCGCGCGAACCAGCGGCTCGGCGAAGGGGTCGTTGATCAATGCGTTGGGGCCGCGGCTGCCCAACGCGCGTCCTACCGCGACACCGGTGGCAGTGGCTCCCACGCCGCTGCTCAGGTCCCAGGTGTCGCCATCTCTGCGTGCCATACTCGCCCTTCCTGTCGTCGTTCAAAACCGAATCTACGGACGGCTCCTGAACGTGTGCTGTGTGCAATCCCCGCGAGCGTGGAATGCTGACTGTGATGCGGCATTACTACTCAGTAGACGCAATCCGCGACGCAGAAGCGCCGCTGCTGGCCAGCCTGCCCGACGGTGCGCTGATGCGACGAGCGGCCTTCGGGCTGGCCACCGAGATCATCCGCGAGCTGACCGTGCGCGCGGGCGGGGTTGCCGGCCGCCGGGTGTGCGCGGTCGTCGGGTCGGGCGACAACGGCGGTGATGCACTGTGGGCGGCGACCTTCCTGCGCCGCCGTGGCGCGGCCGCCGACGCGGTGCTGCTCAACCCGGACCGTACCCACCGCAAGGGGTTGGCGGCGTTCCGGAAAGCCGGTGGCCGCATCGTCGAAAGTGTTTCGGCGGCAACCGATCTCGTCATTGACGGGGTGGTGGGCATCTCCGGCTCGGGGCCGCTGCGGCCGGCCGCGGCCGAGGTGTTCTCCAGCGTTGCGGCCGAAGCGATCCCGGTGGTCGCCGTCGACATCCCCAGCGGCATCGACGTGGACACGGGGGCGATCAGCGGCCCCGCGGTGCACGCCGCGCTGACCGTCACCTTCGGCGGGCTCAAGCCCGTGCACGCGCTCGCCGACTGCGGCCGCGTAACGCTGGTCGACATCGGGCTGAACCTGCCCGACACCGATGTCCTCGGTTTCGGGGCCGCCGATGTGGCCGCGCGCTGGCCGGTGCCGGGGCCCCGCGACGACAAGTACACCCAGGGCGTCACCGGGGTGCTGGCCGGCTCGTCGACGTATCCGGGCGCGGCCGTGCTGTGCACCGGCGCCGCCGTCGCGGCCACCTCCGGCATGGTCCGCTACGCCGGCGGCGCGCACGGCGAGGTGCTCGCGCACTGGCCCGAGGTCATCGCGTCGCCTACCCCGGCTGCGGCCGGGCGGGTGCAGGCCTGGGTCGTCGGGCCGGGGCTGGGCACCGACGACACCGGGGCCGCTGCACTGTGGTTCGCGCTGGACACCGACCTGCCGGTGCTGGTCGACGCCGACGGGCTGACAATGTTGGCGGCCCACCCCGAGCTGGTGGTCAGCCGCAACGCGCCGACGGTGCTGACGCCGCACGCCGGTGAATTCGCCCGGCTGGCCGGGGCTCCGCCCGGCGACGACCGCGTTGGCGCGTGCCGCAAGCTGGCCGACGCGTTCGGGGCGACGGTGTTGCTCAAGGGGAATGTGACGGTCGTCGCCGACCCCGGCGGTCCGGTCTATTTGAATCCGGCCGGACAGTCCTGGGCGGCCACCGCCGGGTCCGGCGACGTGCTGTCGGGCATAATCGGGGCGCTCCTGGCCGCGGGGCTGCCGACGGCGGAGGCCGCTGCGACCGCGGCATTCGTGCACGCGCGGGCGGCCGCGCGCTCGGCCGCCGACCCGGGTCCCGGTGACGCGCCCACGTCGGCGTCGCGAATTGTGCCGCACATCCGAGCCGTCCTGGCCGCCCTATAGCAGCCACGGTCAAACGAAAGGATCCGTCGTGCCCCAACATCCATCCGTTCCCGCGCACGCCATCGCTCCCGCCTATACCGGCCGCATGTTCACAGCGCCGATACCCGCACTACGGCTGCCCGACGAGTCGATGGATCCGGAGGCTGCCTACCGCTTCATCCATGACGAGCTGATGCTCGACGGCAGCTCGCGGCTGAATCTGGCCACCTTCGTCACCACGTGGATGGATCCCGAAGCCGAGAAGTTGATGGCCGAGACGTTCGACAAGAACATGATCGACAAGGATGAATACCCGATCACCGCTGCTATCGAGGCGCGGTGCGTGTGCATGGTGGCCGACCTGTTCCACGCCGAAGGCCTGCGCGACGACGATCCCTCCAGCGCCATCGGGGTGTCCACCATCGGCTCCAGCGAGGCGGTGATGCTGGGCGGCCTGGCCATGAAATGGCGCTGGCGCCAGAAGGTTGGCAAGGGCTGGGAGGGCCGCACCCCCAATCTGGTGATGGGCTCCAACGTCCAGGTGGTCTGGGAGAAATTCTGCCGCTACTTCGATGTCGAACCCCGGTATCTGCCGATGGAGGAGGGGCGCTACGTCATCACCCCCGAGCAGGTCATCGGGGCCGTCGACGAGAACACCATCGGCGTGGTGGCGATCCTGGGCACCACCTACACCGGTGAACTCGAACCCATCGCCGAGATCTGCGCGGCGCTGGACAAACTCGCAACTGACGGCGGCGTGGACGTCCCGGTGCATGTCGACGGCGCCAGCGGGGGCTTTGTGGTGCCGTTCCTGCACCCGGAGTTGAAGTGGGATTTCCGGCTCCCTCGCGTGGTGTCGATCAACGTCAGCGGCCACAAGTACGGGCTCACCTACCCTGGCATCGGGTTCGTCGTGTGGCGCAGCCGCGAGTATCTGCCCGAGGAGCTGATTTTTCGGGTCAACTATCTCGGTGGCGATATGCCGACCTTCACGCTGAACTTTTCCCGCGCGGGCAACCAGGTCATCGGGCAGTACTACAACTTCCTGCGGCTGGGCCGCGACGGCTACACCAAAGTCATGCAGACCTTGTCTCTGACGGCGCGGTGGCTGGGTGAGCAGCTGCGCGAAGGCGACCATTGCGAGCTGATCTCGGACGGTTCGGCTATTCCGGTGATCAGCTTCCGGCTCGCTCGCGACCGCGGATACACCGAGTTCGATCTCTCCCACGAGCTACGCACCTTCGGTTGGCAGGTGCCGGCCTACACCATGCCCGACAACGCCACCAACGTATCGGTGCTGCGCATCGTGGTGCGGGAAGGACTCTCGGCCGACCTGGCGCGGGCACTGCACGATGATGCCCGCACGGCGCTCGCCTCGCTGGACAAGCTCAAGCCCGGCGGGCACTACAGCGCCGTGCACTTCGCGCATTAGTCACATCCGCCACAGTGGCCCCTGCCGGGAGGGATGTTCGTTGTGTCCGGCTCCGAGCGACAACGCGATGTGTCGCTCGGAGGTGGACAAATTGTGTGCCTTCCGGCTCAGAGACTGATGTGGCGGCTGTGACCAGTGCGACGTGGTTGACCCCAGCGCCCGAACGGTTCTGGGACAATGGCTGCTGCGAACTGACATAGAGGAGTACGACTTCGTTGGCTGTCACGCCGATATCCCTGGGGCCGGGCGTCCTCGCCGAGGCCGTGGTGGACTTGGGAGCTGTTGAGCACAACGTGCGGGTGCTGTGCGAGCACGCCGGCCGCGCGCAGGTGATGGCCGTCGTCAAGGCCGACGGCTATGGGCACGGCGCGACCCGGGTTGCCCGTGCCGCGCTGGCCGCCGGCGCGGCCGAACTGGGTGTCGCCACCGTCGACGAGGCACTCGCATTGCGCGCCGACGGTATCACCGCGCCGGTGCTGGCCTGGTTGCACCCGCCCGGCATCGACTTCGGGCCCGCGCTGCTGGCCGACGTGCAGATCGCGGTGTCCTCGGTGCGCCAGCTCGACGACCTGTTGGACGCGGCACGCAGGACCGGCCGCACGGCGACGGTGACCGTCAAGGTCGACACCGGACTGAACCGCAACGGCGTGGCGCCGGCGCACTACCCGGCGATGCTGGCCGCGTTGCGCCAGGCCGTCGCCGAGGACGCGGTCCGGCTGCGCGGGCTGATGTCGCACATGGTTTACGCCGACCAACCGGACAATCCCATCAATGACGTTCAGGCCCAACGGTTCACCGACATGCTGGCGCAGACGCGTGACCAGGGGGTGCGGTTCGAGATGGTGCACCTGTCGAATTCGTCCGCCACGATGTCTCGTCCGGACCTGGCCTTCGACATGGTGCGGCCCGGTATCGCAGTGTACGGGCTCAGCCCGGTGCCACAGCTGGGTGACATGGGGCTGATACCGGCGATGACAGTGAAATGCGCTGTTGCGCTTGTGAAATCGATTCGAGCCGGCGAGAGCGTGTCGTACGGCCACACCTGGACCGCACAACGCGACACCAATCTGGCGCTGTTGCCGATCGGCTACGCGGATGGCGTGTTCCGGTCGCTCGGCGGGCGCCTGGACGTGCTGATCAACGGCAGGCGGCGCCCTAACGTCGGGCGGATTTGCATGGACCAGTTCGTCGTCGATCTGGGTCCCGGGCAGATCGATGTCGCCGAAGGCGACGAGGCGATCCTGTTCGGGCCCGGCACCAACGGCGAACCCACCGCACAGGACTGGGCGGATCTGCTCGGCACCATCCACTACGAAGTGGTCACCAGCCCGCGGGGCCGCATCGCCAGAACCTATCGCGAAGCCGAAAACCGTTGAGCGATGAAGAGACCCGCAGGCGCAGGGCTTGGCTTGCTGGAGGCGCGGGGCTGACCGCGGTCGCCACCATCGTCGGGGCATCGGCTCGGCGTTCGATGACCGACCGTGCCACCGCGCTCGAAGATCCCTACGCCGATGAGGATTTCGACGAGGTGGACGTCGAGCGCAGCTATCAGGTGATGACGCCCGACGGGGTGCCGCTGGTGGTGCGCGAGGACGGCCCTAAAGATGCCCCGCTGACCATGGTCTTCGTTCATGGATTCTGTCTGCGCATGGGCGCGTTCCACTTTCAGCGTCGGCGCCTTGCTGAGCAATGGGGACCGGACGTGCGGATGGTCTTCTACGACCAGCGCGGGCACGGAGAGTCTGCCGAGGCCGACCCCGAGACCTACACGCTGACTCAACTGGGCCAGGACCTGGAGACCGTGCTGCAGGCGGTTGCGCCGCGCGGGATGATCGTGTTGGTCGGCCATTCGATGGGCGGCATGACGGTGTTGTCGCATGCCCGGCAGTTCCCCGGGCAGTACGCGCGCCGGATTGTAGGTGCGGCGCTGATTTCCTCCGCCGCCGAAGGGGTGACGAGGTCTCCGCTGGGCGAGATTTTGAAAAACCCTGCGCTGGAAGCGGTCCGGTTCACCGCCCGGTCGGCGCCGAAGCTGATGCACCGGGGCCGCACGGTGTCGCGGTCGTTGATCGCTCCGATCCTGCGCGCCGCCTCCTTCAGTGACCTGCAAGTCAGCCGCAGCCTGGACGCGTTCTCCCAGCGGATGATGAACGACACCCCGATCGCCACCATGGTGGGCTTCCTGCCTGCGCTGGAAGTGCACGACGAAACCGCCGGGCTGTGGACGTTGCTGCGGATCCCGACGCTGATCGCGTGTGGTGACCACGACCTGCTCACCCCGGACGAGTACTCGAGGAAGATGGCGGCCTCGCTGCCGCGATCCGAACTCGTCATCGTCGCCGGTGCCAGTCATTTGGCGCTGCTGGACAAGCCCGACGCCATCAACGACGGACTGATCCGGCTGGTCGGCCGGGCTATTCCGAGCAAGACGGCGCAGCGCTACCGGCGATTCCGGGAACGGTTCCGGCACCATGAATAAGGGGGCGGGATCGGCGACACTCGAACACGTCGAGGACACCGTCGCGCTGGGGTTCCAGTTGGGCGGCCAGCTGCGAGCGGGTGACGTGGTGGTGCTCTCCGGTCCGCTGGGCGCGGGAAAGACCGTGCTGGCCAGGGGGATTGCCGCGGCGATGGACGTCGACGGCCCGGTTACGTCGCCCACCTACGTACTTGCGCGGGTGCACCCGCCGCGGCGGCCCGGCACACCGGCGATGATTCACGTCGACGTCTACCGGCTGTTGGACCACACCGCAGCCGACCTGCTGGGTGAGCTCGACTCGCTGGACCTCGACACCGATCTGGATGACGCGGTCGTCGTGGTGGAGTGGGGCGAGGGCCTGGCCGAACGCCTCGCCGAGCGCCACCTCGACATCCGCCTCGTGCGGATCAGCGACTCCGACACCAGGATTGCGACCTGGCAGTGGGACCGGTAATGAGCGTCGTTCTTGCCCTCGACACCGCCACTCCGGCGGTGACGGCGGGCATCGTGCGGCTTGACGGTTCAGAACGCGCCGTACTTTCGGAGCGGGTCACCGTCGATGCCCGGGCACACGCCGAACGGCTCACCCCGAACGTGCTGGCCGCGCTCGCCGACGCCGCCCTGACGATGGCCGATCTCGGCGCTGTCGTGGTGGGCTGTGGTCCCGGTCCGTTCACCGGTCTGCGGGCCGGGATGGCGACCGCCGCCGCGTACGGGCATGCGCTGGGCATCCCCGTCCATGGTGTGTGCAGCCTGGACGCCATCGGGGTGCGCACTACCGGCGACACGCTGGTGGTCACCGATGCCCGGCGGCGCGAGGTGTACTGGGCGCGCTACCGCGACGGCGTCCGCATCGACGGTCCGGCGGTCAACGCCCCGGCGGACGTCGACCCCGGCACGGCGCGGGCAGTGGCCGGCTCGCCCGAGCACGCGGCGCTGTTCGACCTGCCGCGATGCGAACCGGTCTGCCCGACGCCGGCCGGCCTGGTAGCCGCGGTGGCCGACTGGTCCGATAACCCGGCGCCGCTGGTGGCGCTGTACCTGCGGCGGCCGGACGCCAAGCCCATGGCGGCGCGCCGATGATCGCCCACCTCGAGCCCGTCATCATCGGTGCGCTGACGCCCGCGGACGCCGACCGCTGCGCCGAGCTGGAGGCCCAGCTGTTCGACGGCGACGACCCGTGGCCGGCGGTGGCGTTTCACCGCGAACTGGCCAGCAAGCACAACCACTATGTGGCCGCGCGCACCGCTGACACGCTGGTCGGTTACGGCGGCATCTCGCGATTGGGGCGCAAGCCGCCGTTTGAGTACGAGGTGCACACCATCGGCGTGGACCCGGCATACCAGGGCCGGGGCATCGGCCGCCGGCTACTCGACGAGCTGCTGAAGTTCGCCGACGGCGGCGTCGTCTATCTGGAGGTCCGCACCGACAACGAGGTGGCCATCGCGCTGTACCGCAGCGTGGGATTCGACCAGATCGGCCTGCGCCGGCGTTACTACCGAGTCAGCGGCGGCGACGCTTACACGATGCGGCGGGAGGCCCTTTGATGTCGGGGACGGTCATCTTGGCCATCGAAACCTCTTGCGATGAAACCGGTGTCGGCATCGCGCGCCTGGACGCCGATGGCACCGTGACGTTGCTGGCCGACGAGGTGGCGTCCAGCGTCGACGAGCACGTCCGGTTCGGCGGCGTGGTCCCCGAGATCGCCTCTCGGGCGCACCTGGAGGCGCTCGGTCCCACCATGCGCCGCGCGCTGGTCGGCGCCGGGCTGGAACGCCCCGATATCGTCGCGGCCACCATCGGGCCCGGGTTGGCCGGCGCCTTGTTGGTGGGAGTGGCTGCGGCCAAGGCGTATTCAGCCGCCTGGGGAGTGCCGTTCTACGCGGTGAACCACCTGGGCGGGCATCTGGCCGCCGACGTGTACGAACACGGACCGCTACCCGAGTGTGTGGCGCTACTGGTGTCCGGAGGTCATACCCACCTGTTGCATGTGCGTTCGCTCGGTGAGCCGATCATCGAGCTGGGCAGCACCGTCGACGATGCCGCCGGCGAGGCTTACGACAAGGTGGCGCGGCTGCTGGGCTTGGGCTATCCGGGCGGCAAGGTGCTTGACGACCTGGCTCGCACCGGTGATCGGGAGGCCATCGCGTTCCCGCGCGGCATGACCGGCCCGGCGGACGACCCGTACGCGTTCAGCTTCTCCGGACTCAAAACCGCCGTCGCGCGGTATGTGGAAAGCAATCCGGACGCGATCACGGCCGATATCGCCGCCGGGTTCCAGGAAGCCGTCGCCGATGTGTTGACCATGAAGGCGGTGCGCGCGGCAACAGGGCTCGGCGTCTCGACTCTGCTGATCGCCGGGGGTGTGGCCGCGAACTCACGGCTGCGGGAGCTGGCCGCGCAGCGCTGCGCGGCGGCGGGCCTGACGCTGCGGATTCCCCGGCCCCGGCTGTGCACCGACAACGGGGCGATGATCGCCTCCTTCGCCGCCCATCTGCTGGCCGCGGGAGCGCCGCCATCGCCGCTGGATGCGGCCAGCGACCCCGGTCTGCCGGTGGTAAAGGGGCAAGTTAGGGGGAAGCAGCGGGGTGCCCTTGAGTGCTAGCACTCGCATGTATAGAGTGCTAGGTGGCAATCGGACGATCCCTTTCCCGGCACCCGCGACGACGGCGCGAGGGCACGGACGAATGCCGAATCACCTGGTAATTGGCACGGTTCGGGGCAAGCCCCGGACCGACCACCAACTCTGGTCGGGGCGAAGGCCCCGAACCCGATCTAACTAGTGGAGGGCTCCAATCGTGGCGAAGGTGAAGATCAAGCCACTCGAGGACAAGATTCTCGTGCAGGCCAACGAGGCCGAGACCACGACCGCGTCCGGTCTGGTCATTCCTGACACCGCCAAGGAGAAGCCGCAGGAGGGCACCGTCGTCGCAGTCGGCCCCGGCCGGTGGGACGAAGATGGCGAGAAGCGAATCCCGCTCGATGTGTCGGAGGGTGACACCGTCATCTACAGCAAGTACGGCGGCACCGAGATCAAGTACAACGGCGAGGAATACCTGATCCTGTCGGCACGCGACGTGCTGGCTGTCGTATCCAAGTAAGGGATCGTGTTCCGCCCCGGCAATCCCCGTGCTCAACCGCGGGTGATTTCCGGGGCGGCATGCGTTATAGCCGGGCGTTAGTAGACGTTATGGCCGGGCGTTAGTAGAACTGCCCGGCTCGCCCCCCGTAAGCGGGAGGTACTCCCACAGCAGGCCGTTGCTCGGCCTGCATCGTCGCCGGGCGAAAGGAGCCTGATGAGCAAGCTGATTGAGTACGACGAAACCGCGCGTCGCGCCATGGAGGTGGGCGTGAACAAGCTCGCCGACACGGTCCGGGTGACGCTGGGGCCGCGCGGTCGCCATGTGGTGCTGGCCAAGTCATTCGGCGGGCCCACGATCACCAACGACGGCGTCACAGTCGCGCGTGAGATCGACTTGGAAGACCCGTTCGAGAACCTGGGCGCCCAGCTGGTGAAGTCGGTGGCCACCAAGACCAACGACGTCGCCGGCGACGGCACCACCACCGCGACCGTGCTGGCGCAGGCGTTGGTCAAGGGCGGCCTGCGCATGGTTGCCGCCGGCGCAAACCCCATCGCGCTCGGCTTGGGAATCGGCAAGGCCGCCGATGCGGTGTCCGAGGCACTGCTGGCGGCGGCCACCCCGGTGGCGGGTAAGGACGCCATCGCGCAGGTGGCCACGGTCTCCTCGCGCGACGAGGAGATCGGTCGGCTGGTCGGGGAGGCCATGAGCAAGGTCGGCCACGACGGGGTGGTCAGCGTCGAAGAATCCTCGACGCTGGGCACCGAGCTGGAGTTCACCGAGGGCGTCGGCTTCGACAAGGGCTTCCTGTCGGCGTATTTCGTGACCGACTTCGACTCCCAGGAGGCCGTGCTCGAGGACCCGCTGATCCTGCTGCACCAAGAGAAGATCAGCTCGCTGCCGGACCTGCTGCCCTTGCTCGAGAAGGTCGCCGAATCAGGCAAGCCGCTGATGATCATCGCTGAAGACATCGAGGGCGAGGCACTGGCGACCCTGGTGGTCAACTCCATTCGCAAGACGCTGAAAGCGGTCGCGGTCAAGTCGCCGTACTTCGGCGACCGGCGAAAAGCATTCCTTGAGGACCTGGCGGTGGTGACGGGCGGCGAGGTAGTCAATCCCGACGCCGGCTTGCTGCTGCGGGAGGTGGGCGTGGATGTGCTGGGCACGGCCCGCCGCGTTGTGGTCACCAAGGACGACACGATCATCGTCGACGGCGGAGGCTCGGCGGACGGGGTCGCCAACCGCATCAAGCACCTGCGCGCAGAGATCGACAACAGCGATTCTGAATGGGATCGCGAAAAGTTGGGAGAGCGGCTGGCCAAGCTGGCCGGTGGGGTCGCCGTCATCAAGGTGGGAGCCGCGACCGAGACCGCGCTCAAGGAGCGAAAGGAAAGCGTCGAGGATGCCGTCGCGGCCGCCAAGGCCGCCGTCGAGGAGGGCATCATCGCAGGTGGTGGATCCGCACTCACCCAGGAGGGCCGCAAGGCGCTGAAGGAACTGCACGCGTCGCTGACAGGCGACGAGGCAGTGGGCGTCGATGTGTTCTCAGAGGCTCTGAATGCACCGCTGTACTGGATTGCCGCCAACGCCGGGCTGGATGGCTCGGTCGTGGTCAACAAGGTCAGCGAGCTGCCCGCCGGGCACGGACTGAACGCGAACACACTGAGCTACGGGGACCTGGCCGCCGACGGCATCGTCGACCCGGTCAAGGTCACCAGGTCAGCGGTGCTCAACGCGGCGTCGGTGGCCCGGATGGTGCTCACCACCGAGACGGCGATTGTTGATAAACCGGCTGAGGCTGAGGACCACGGGCACGGTCATCACCACCACTGAGTCAGGCACTACGGAAACACCCCCGGGTCATTGCGGCCGGGGGTGTTCTCGTCTGACGATGGGCTTGCTCCGCGAGATATAACCCACGCACATTCGGACCGGCGTGTCGTGTGCGTGGTTTACGTGTCGCGGTGGGGAAGCCTATGCGAGCGCCACCCTTGGCGGCGCGGCGCTACCCGCTACCTCCCACGCATGCAATGGACCAAGGTGTCCAGTGGGACATGAATGTGTGCCATACCTGGTACCGGGTGGCCCTTGGCGCGGGCAATGTGCGCGAAGGTCCGCATAATCAGAGCGACGTGTGGGAGGGACCCAGTCCTCCGCCCCCTGCGCCTCCTCCGGCCCCGGCGCCTCGCGGCCTCGGCCTCCCGGTACGTGCTGGAACATGTGGATCCCGGGGCCCTGCCCGGGCGGCTGATAAACCGGCCGAGGAGGAGGATCACGGCCTAACCACGCCCCCTTGACTTGACAGGCCAAGCGGCCCAGCGAGTTCCGACAGTGTCGGCAACACCTTCTCCGACCCGCCGTACACAAGGATTGCGACATGGTTGGCGCCGGCCTTCAGATACTCGCCCAACCGCGTGGCGATGTCTTCGGGCGTGCCGTGGGCGACCACGGCGTCGATGAGTTTGTTGCTGCCGGGCCGCGTGACGTCGGCGTCGGTGAAACCCAGCCGCTTCCAATTGCTCACGTAATTCGTCAGGTCGAAGTAGCGGTCGAGTGCCGCGCGGCCGATCGCGCGCGCCTCCTCGGCGTCGGCGGTCAGCACCACGTTATGCACAGGTGCCAGCAGTGCGTTGGGCCCGATGATCGCGCGTGCCCGTGCGGCGTGTTCTGGCGTGGCATTGGCCGGGTGCGCCCCGCCGGTGCGCTCGGCCGACAGTCTCAGCACGCGCGGCCCGAGCGCCGCGAGCACACGTTGATTCGCCGGTACGCCGTACTCGTCGAGCTCGTCGAGGTACGACACCAGCGCTTCGTACGGCTTGCGGTACTGCATCTGGGACTCGGGATGGCCGACCCCGACGCCGAGCACGAAGCGGCCCGGGTAGGCGGCGTTGATGCGGTGGAACGACTCAGCGACGGGCTTGGCGGCCGCCGTCCAGATGTTGACGATGCCGGTAGCCACCTTCAGCGTGGTAGTCGACTCCAAAAGCGGCTCGACGAGCGACAACTCGGCCGGCGGCGAACCGCCGATCCAAATCGTGCCGTAGCCTAGCCGTTCGATTTCCTGAGCCTGGTCGCGGGTTGCGCCGAGTCCGAAGAAACCGAATCGGCCCAGGTCGGTTGTGGCGATTTCTGGTGCGGTCACTGCCGCTGCAACCCTCGCTTCCCGTGCACCTATTCCGCTGCCGGCGAAAAGTTCGACGGCGGCTCCGTGCCCTGGGAGTGGGTGCGTCGTGATGGTGGGCCGCTCGTTGATCGTGGGATAGTCCATAGGGCGGTCGTCGTTGCAACGGAGGTGACCGCCGACGGCCGACAGGGTAACTTCCGCGCCTGAACGTCTGTACCAGTCGGTCGATCAGCAGCAGGGACGTCCATCCTGCGGGCACTGGGTCAGAGGGGTTCCGATGACGAAGATCTACTACGAGTCCGACGCTGACCTGTCGGTACTGGATGGGCAGAGGGTTGCTGTCGTCGGCTACGGCAACCAGGGCCGATCGTGGGCCCTCAACCTGCGCGACTCGGGCCTCGCGGTGGAGGTCTTCACCCAGGCCGACGCCTCCCGGGACCAAGCCGAGGCCGAAGGCTTCACGCCCCACGAGATCGAGGCGGCGAGCGAGTGCGACGTGATCTGCACCCTCATCCCCGACGACATCATCCCCGAGCTGCCCATCACGCCCAGGCCCGACGCGCTGTGGGTGCTGGCCTCGGGATACGTGGTGGCCTTCGATCGGATCGACCCCGATTGCGACGTCGGCATGGTCGCGCCCCGGATGCTCGGTCCCGAGGTGCGTGAGTGCTACCTGGAGGGAATAGGGTTCATCACCGCGCTCGGTATCCAGAAGGACAACACCGGGACCGCGCTGTTCCGCACGCTGGCCATCGGACGAGCGATCGGCGGCTTGCGCCAAGGTGCCATCGAGATGACGCCGCGCCAGGAGGCCGTCCTCGACCTCGCGGTGGAGCAGGTGCTCGCCCCTGCAATGGGCCGGGTCTCCATGAGCTTCGTCGAGCTGATGTCGAGAGCCGGCATCCCGCTCGAGGCGATCATGACCGAGCTCATGCTCTCGGGCGAGATCGAGCGGAGCTACCGGCTGCTGCGGCTCGAGGGCTACGCCGGCCAGATGCGGTACCACTCACCGACCAGCCAGTACGGCCAGATGTCGCGGGCGGATCGGTACGACGGCCTCGACGTCCCCGCGTTGATGCGCGAGGTGCTTAGCGACATCGAGTCGGGCAAGTTCGCCGACGAGTGGGACGCCGAGCGCGACGCGGGCTACCCGAACCTGGAGCGCCTGCGGGCCGAGAAGCTCAGCCCCGAGGTTGTCGCCTTCGAGGACGACCTGCGCGCCCGTCTCGGCGAGCGGGCCAAGCCCCGCCCGGCTGACCGCTGAGTTCCCGGCGAGGCCGTGGACATTAGACCGGACCACGATTTCGGGATGGCTGAGCGACGGCTCGACACCTCAGTGTCTGTGACGCCGCGGATTACGGCCAGCGCACGCTTGGCTGTGATCCAACACGACCGAGACGGCCGTGGTCGATAAGGTCACCACCACCACTAAACGAGTGGTACAAAGCACCCCCGGTCCTGAGCCGGGGGTGCTTTGCGTGTTAGGCCAGTGGGCTCGTCACCCTGAAACTGAAGTTGACGAGCTTCAGGACGTTAGCTAGAAAATCGACGTGTTCTAGGTTGAACTATGGGTGTCTTCTTGTTTGGGGTCGGTGTGGTCACCTGGGCGGAGTTTCAGCCGGCGCCCGCGGCCAGCATCGCGCGGCTGGGTGCGCTAGAGGACAGACGGGCCGACTGCGGATCGATACTGGCTAACGCTGCCACCGTCCGCGCCCAGCAGATGCCCAATCGCGCCACCGATAACGACCACGAGCACTGACGTGCACGCAACGACCGGACCACGAAGCTCCGTCGCCGGATTGGATCTACACCTGGATCGTCCCGCCGGCAGGGTGCGTGACAGTGTGATGGACGGCATTCGCGACGCGATCCGGTCGGGGCGATTGGCGCCGGGCACCCAGTTGCCCTCGAGCCGCGCGCTAGCCGCCGACCTTGGCATCGCGAGAAACACCGTGGCGCGTGCGTATGCCGAACTCATCGCCGAGGGCTGGCTGACATCACAACATGGCTCGGGCACATCGGTTGCGCAACGTGCGGCCGAAGTCGTCCGGTCCGTCGCCGCACCCCCTAAGCGACGGGCGCAGCGCCGGTTGAACCACGACCTGCGACCAGGACATCCGGACCTGTCGTCGTTTCCACGGGCAGAGTGGAGCCGTGCGGTCAAGCGCGCGTTGGACGCTGCACCGTCTGAGGCGTTCGACTACGCCGACCCGTACGGCCGGCCAGAGCTTTGCCACGCCCTTGCTCAGTATCTTGCTCGCGCTCGCGGAGTCCGGGCCCGGCCGTGCAACATTGTTATCTGCTCCGGGGCCGCTGAAGGACTGAACCTCGTCGCCGGTGCTCTGGCAGACGCCGGGGTCGTCGCCGTCGCCGTCGAGGCTTTCGGCCTGTCCACACAGTGGGCATCACTTACCAGAGCGGGATTGCGTTGTCCGCCAATAGCAGTGGACTCCCATGGCGCCGACGTCATGGCACTCGGCGACATGCCAGACGTGGGCGGTGTGCTGCTCACGCCGTCGCACCAGTTCCCGATCGGCGTGCCTTTGCATTCCGACCGCCGCGCAGCGGTCATTGACTGGGCGCGACGAACCGGCGGAGTGATCATCGAAGATGATTACGACGGCGAATTCCGCTACGACCGCAGCCCCGTCGGCGCACTGCATGGCGTCGATCCCGAACATGTCATTTACATGGGCACGGCGAGCAAGTCTCTCGCGCCAGGGCTTCGGCTCGGCTGGCTGGTATTGCCCGAACGACTCGTCGAAGCGGTGGCCCGGCAAAGGGGTGAAACCGAGGCGACCAGCGGCTTCGTTGACCAGCTGGCGATGGCTGAATTCATTGTGTCGGGTTCCTATGACAGACACATTCGCACCATGCGCGCCCAGTACCGACGCCGCCGCGAGCAGCTGGTCGTCGCGGTCGCCCGGTCATCCCCGAAGAGCACCGTGACCGGGATGCCCGCGGGTCTGCAGGTGATGCTCGAGCTTGCCGGCGGCGACGAGAGCGCGTTGTCTCGTCAGCTCGGGTGGCGACGCCTCGGCGTTCGGGGGCTTGACTCGTATCGCCACCCCGAAATCGGCAACGAGCGCAACGGTTTAGTGATCGGGTATGCCGCGCCCGCGCCGAGCGCATGGTCGGCAGCTTTGGAGGCCCTGGTCCGACTGCTGCCCTGACGTCTCCGGCTCAACTGGCCCCTCCTCGCCGCACCCAAGTGGCCCACAACCAGCGCGATACCCCAGTTAGCGTTGGAAGCATGTTGGTCGCAGGCAACACCAAGGTCACCGATCTACTGTGCGTCACCCCGCCCCCAGTCCCCCCGGGCGCACACGCGATGACACAGCTCGTCGAGCTTCCCCCCGCGGATGCCGGACCAGAGCCACACCGACATTCGGGACCGGTATTCGGTTACGTACTGCAGGGCCGAATCCTCTTTGAGCTCGAGGGACAAGCCCCCACTGAAATTGCTGCGGGTGAGGCTTTTTGGGAGCCAGGCGGCGACGTGGTGCACTATCAGATGAGGAACTTGGACACCGCCAGCTGGAGCCGCTTTCTTGCGGTGTGCATCTGCGCTCCCGGCGTCGACATGATCACCATGCTGGAGCCGCAAGAGATCGCGTCGCGAGATCCCTTGCGCCATCCCAGCGCCCGCCGACACGCTAGGGAAGACGATGCAAGCCATCATCGCGCGTGACCGCGCCGCCGGTATTAATGGGCTTGCGCTAGCGGAAATGCCCTACCCGCACGCCGCGGAGAACGACGTCATCGTCCGGGTGCACGCGGCCGGGTTCACCTCAGGTGAACTCGACTGGCCGGGCACCTGGACCGACCGTGCCGGGCGTGACCGGACGCCGACCATTCCCGGTCACGAGGTCTCCGGGGAGGTTGTCGAGTTAGGTTATGGGACTACCGGTCTGACTGTCGGCCAGCGAGTCTTCGGGATTACCGACTGGTGCCGCAACGGCACGCTGGCCGAATTCGTGGCAGTGGAGGCCCGCAACCTTGCGCCGCTGTCGGCCGGAGTCGACCACATTATGGCTGCAGCGCTGCCGATTTCAGGCCTCACCGCATGGCAGGGACTGTTCACCCACGGACATCTCGGGGCAGGGCAGACCGTCCTGATACATGGCGCTGCGGGCGCCGTTGGCTCGGTCGCGGTGCAACTGGCGTGCGAGGCGGGGGCACGGGTGATCGGTACCGGCCGCGCCGCCCACCGGCAGGCCGCGCTAGCTCTGGGCGCGGAAATTTTCGTGGACCTGGACCGCGACCGGCTGGAAGGCGTCGGCGAGGTCGACCTGGTGCTCGACGTGTTCGGCGGTCAAATCCTTTGTCGTTCAGTGGCGTTGGTCCGCTCGGGCGGTGCGCTTGTCAGCATCGCCGAACCCCCGGGAACCCCACCCGAGAACGGACGGGCCATCTTCTTCGTCGTCGAGCCCGATCCTGCGGGGCTTGCCGCGCTGGAGCGCAGGCTTCGAGATGGGCGGCTGCGTCCCCTCGTTGGCGCTATATACCCCCTCGAGGAGGCCGCTGCAGCGTTCGACCCGACCCGTCGTAGTCCCGGCAAGGCGATCATCCGCGTCGTCGACGATGCGCCGCCGACAACCAATGATCAAGACCAGGGAGAGCGGGTTTCATGACTCTTCCGTCAGTGCTCCTCGTCCCAGGTGCCTGGCACACCCCCGAGCATTTGCGTCTTCTCGTCGACGAACTGTCGGGTCACATCGCACTCCCCATTTCTCTCCCGACCCGCGACGCTGGCACGGCTCATACCTCGTTCGCTTACATCCACCCGACGGGAACCAAGCTTTTCAACAACTGTGTTGCAAAGGAATTGCGTGAAAGGAAGAACCATGGACGGTATCGCTGATCCCGGGGCACCGACGGCGGGGCGGGCACAAGTTGACGTTGTGTTTCCGCAGACACCGGCGGCCACAGCTGCACTTTCGGTGGCTACTCGTTTCTACTCGCCCGAGTTACTCAACCACTGCATCCGTTCGTACCTGTGGGGAGTGATGTACGCAGCGGAGCACGGCATCGCCTTCGACGACGAACTTCTTTACGTCTCGGCGCTGCTTCACGACATCGGTCTCACCGACGCATTCGACAGCCACCGAGTGGCCTTTGAGGAGGCGGGCGGCGAGTTGGCATGGGTGTTCGGGGTGGCGGCAGGTTGGCCGGCTGATCGGGCGGCCAGGGCAACGGAGATCATCGTGCTGCACATGCGCGGCGACGTCGCCTCGACCGCTGACCCCGAGTCCCACATCCTGCAGGTCGCGACCAGCTGGGAGATAGTCGGACGGCGACCTGAGGAATTCCCGGCCGAGGCAAGGGCGGAGATACTCGCGCGCTATCCCAGGCAAGCATTCGGTCGAGAATTCCTGGCATGCTTCGAAGACCAGGCAACACGCAAGCCGGGCGGCGCCGCGTCCGCATCGATTGCCAATGATATGGCCGGACGTATGAAAACCAACCCTCTCGAGGGCTCGGCGAGTATCCGCTTGACAGCGCTGAGCTAATCCGCTCGACGGCGAGAAGCTCGCTGGCCTGGTGCGTTGGTCGATAAGCCCGCAAAGGCCGGCGCCCGTCGGCGCTTGCGCTTTGGGTTGGATCCGGCGCGGCTGTAATCCGCCAGTTAGCGCAATCCGGCGAAGAATCGGCGTACGTCGTTGACCAGAAGGTCGGGGGTTTCCAGGGCTGCGAAATGGCCGCCGGTGTCGAAATCGCTCCAGTGCACGATGTTGTTGTTCTGTTCGGCGAACCGCCGGATCGCGACATCTTGGGCGAAAGCTGCCACTCCGGTGGGAACTTGGCTCGGCTGGGGCCAGTCACGGCTGTGTGCGCTCTCGTAGTACAGGTTTGCTGATGATGTGGCCGTTTCGGTGAACCAGTACAGCGACACGTTTGTCAGAATGCGGTCCACGGCCACGGCGTGTTGCGGCAGTTCATGCGCGGCGTCGGTCCACTCTTTGAACTTTTCGACGACCCACGCCAATTGACCGGCTGGGGAGTCGGTTAGCCCGTAGCCGAGCGTCTGTGGCCGGGTCGATTGCTGCCGAAAATACCCTGACATTTCGGTGTCGAAGTCCTGCAGGCGCTGCAGACGCTGCTGTTCGACGGGTGTCATCGTCTGCTTATCGATGTCAGACACCGGACCCAGCGGGATGAAGCCGAAGGTTGCCGCGTTGACGTGCACGCCGATGACGTGATCGGGTGCGGCGCGGCCCATGTCCGGGGCGACGAACGCGCCGTAGTCGCCGCCTTGGACTCCGTAGCGTCGATATCCCAGTGCATCCATGAGGTTGGTCAGGGCAGTGGCGTTGCGGGCGCTGGTCCAGCCGGGCGAGGACAGGGGCGCCGAGAACCCGAAGCCGGCCAGCGACGGAATGACCAGATGAAACGCTTGCTTCGGGTCGAGGCCGTTGCGGGTGGGATCGGTCAGCGGCCCGATCACGTCGAGGAATTCGATGAACGATCCTGGCCACCCGTGCAAGAGCACCAGCGGCATCGCCTCAGGTTCGGGCGAGCGCACGTGCAGGAAGTGAAAGGTCTGTCCATCGATCTCAGTGATGAACTGCGGATAGCCGTTGAGGTGGTGTTCGGCGCCGCGCCAGTCGTACTCACCGGCCCAGTAGGCGGCCAGCTCCTGCAGGTAGTCCACCCCTACGCCGCGGCTCCAGGGCTCCCCGGGCAGTTGTGTGGGCCACCGTGTGTTGGCCAGCCTGGTTCTCAGGTCGGTGATCGCGGTCTCGGGTACGCGGATCTCGAATGGCCGGATGGTCACCGCGGTTTCGGTTGTCATTATGCCTCCTCGATTCAGAACGGAGTATTCCGTTCAACTTTACTTGAACGGAATAATCTGTTCAAGTAGTACGCTGGTGGCATGCGAGTTGACGAGTCTGGGGAGGCGGTGGTCCGGCGCGGCCGATATGCCGAAGCCGAACGCAACGACGCTGCGATCCTGGCGGCCGCGCGGGAGGTGTTTCTCGCCGACCCGACGGCGCCGATCTCCGCAGTGGCCAAGCGTGCCGGGGTGGGCATGGGCGCGCTGTACCACCGCTACGCCGGGAAAGAGGATCTTCTGGCCACGCTGTGCCTGCACGGCCAGGACCGCTATTTGGCCGAGGTGCGCGACGCACTCGGCGCCGGCGGCGACCCGTGGGAGGCCTACGTGGGATTTCTACGCCGCATCGTTGCAGCGGACACCCATTCGCTGGTGGTGCGCCTGGCCGGCACCTTCACCCCCACCGCCGGGCATCTGGCTAGGGCCGAGCAGATGGAAAAGCTGGGAACCCAACTGTTCGAGCGGGCCAGGGCCACCGGCAAACTGCGCGCGGACGTCACTTTCCTGGACGTGAGCTTCCTGCTGGAACTCATCGCGAAAAGCTCGCTGGAAACTCCGGAGCGAACCGCCGAATTGCGTCAGCGCCAGTTAGCCATCGTCATTGACGGCCTGGCCAAGGTGCACGACGAGCCGCTGCCGGGAACGCCACCGACCTGGCACGAGCAACGGCGCCGATGGGGTTGAGCGCATGGCTGCAATCTAGGGGACCGGCCTTCATCGGGTTAGGGCCTCGGGGCTCCTGCCTGGGCAGGCGCGATGCCACGGTTCAGCGCCGCTGTCGGTTTCCGATCGGTGACTGTGACCAGCAACGTGGCCTTCGCACCCAGGACCGGCAGTGCCTGGGCTGCGGCCGGCAGCGGCAACGCAAAAAACCACCGACCGTCGGCGGGCTTGATCTCACTTTGGTCGGGCGTGATCGGATCTTGTTGGTCGTTCGCGCCCTTGACCTGGCTGTTCCACGCCGCCCAGGCCGCCATGCCGGTATTGGTGGCATTGGGCCCGACATCGAAAATCGCCGTGTCCGCCCAGTCGGGAACCTGTTCGAGGTGTTCACGGAAGTCGAAGCTGTTGTCTTGCTGGAGTAGTTTCGCTACCCGCAAGGTAAGGCTGTACCGCACCCGTCCGTGATGCTTGGCCGCGTCCTCGTCACCGGGGGCCGGCGCGGCGCCAGATGCGGTGGTCTGCTCGAAGAGAAACGTCGTCAGCAGCGGTAACGGATGGTCCGGGCTGTCGTTGTGCTGCTGAAGTTCGGCGTTGAGCTGAATCGGGGTGTACTGATCGGCTTTCTGCTCACTGAGCACGACGGGTAACCCGCGCACCGACAGCCGCAGGTCGGCCTGCCAGACGGCCGCCGGTTCTGCCTTCTCGACCTCCGCATAAGTTGGTAACCCGATCAAGTCGACGCGCACCTGCCAGCGGCCGAAGAGAAATCGCCGCAGGTTTTGGTAGCCCTCTTCGGAGTTGACTTCGCCGTAGCTGCCCGAATGCGATTTGAATATGAAGGCTCGGTGTGCCTTCCGAACGTAGGCGTGCTCAATGCGGACCAGCCCGTCGCTCTTCGGGCCCACGGCGACCTTGGATGCGCCATAGTCCTTGGAGTCCGTGCCGATCAGGCAGAAGACGTCGTTGGTGTCGAACACCTCCGCCGGGATCGACTGCGGATCCCAATCGTCGGGCGAGCGATCTCCGAACTTGCGGCCCGGAGTCAGATATCCGTACATCTTCTCCGGCGAGAAGATGTCCGAACCCGCTGGCCCCATGACTTCCTCGAACCAGTTCATTAATCCAGTCTGGAAAACGATGCCCCCGTGAGGTGTCCCGTAGGTGAAGAGCTTTGCGACAAGGTTCTTCGCCTCCTCCTGCTGGTCGTGGGCCACCTTCTGGATCATGCAGCGGGCAATCAATCCCCCCATCGAATGCGCGACCAGAAGGACGCGTTTGTCTGTCGCATCGGTCTTGCGCTGAACCAACTTGATCAGGTCGTACAAGCCCTTCGCCGCCGACTCGATGTTGAATCCGTTTGCGCTGAAGTGCTTTCCGACGTCGGTGAAGATCCGCTCGTAAAACGGTCGACGAGGCGGCGCGGCGAACGTCGTGGCCGCTTGGTCGTAGAACCGGTACACCCAGATTGAATCGGCCGGGACCGCGCCGTCCTCGCTGTTTTCCAAATACGCTCTTTGATCACCCTGGACGAGCAGCTTGTACTGGTGGTCGATCATCAACCGCAGCATTGGTCCCTCGAATTGATAAAAAGCCGGCTCGCCGGATCCGCCCACCCGCATGTGGGTTGCGCCCCGGTTGAAGCCGTAAAACGGGTCGTCGACCTGCGCATCGATCCCGGTGGTGGGCCCGGCATACCCGCGGATGTAAATAATCGGCAAACGCTCCACAACGCCTCACTTGTCTCGCGATCGGAAGTTGGATGACGTGAGCGCCGGACCGGATGGCCGGCGTCCCGTCGACGTGATCGTCTCGCATCGCTGTCTCGGCGCTGGAGCGCAATTCACTACTCGAATTCTCAACGGATCTTGACAAATGTGAGCAGGTGCGGCCTGACGGCAATAGAAGTCCTGCCGTTCTACCCGATTTCGTTGTCGAGTAGTTGCTTGACGACGGCAAATCCGCCGGCCGGGGTTCCAGGTAGCGGACGGCCACTGTCCTTGATGCGGGTGAGGACACGTTCCGCGCTGTTGTCAGCGTCCGTGTTCACTCGGTTCAGGTCAACGTCGACCAATTGTCCGTCGCGCTTGACGAACCGTCCGGCGACGAGCACGTGCCGGACGCTGTCAGCAGTGGTTTGGAAGAGCAGCGTCCCGGCTGGGTCGATCTGGGGATGCTGCGACATCGCCGGACCGCCGACAACGAGGATGTCGGCTTGCTTACCCGGTGTCAGGCTCCCGATACGCTCATCGAGTCCGACCGCCTCTGCGGCGTTGACCGTGGTCCATTTCAACGCATCGTGTGCGCTGATGGTGACCGCTTCCGGGTCGCCACCGGCGAGGTTGACGGGCTCCGTGTCGGCCCAGCGCTGAAAAGCCAGCCCGAGGCGCAACTGGGTGAACAGGTCGCCGGTGTTCAGCGAAATGACGTCGCACGAGAGTGTCGGCTTGATCCCGTGCCGGGCGGCGGCGGCGAAAGCCGGCCGGCCCATCCCCATATTCAGTTCGGTTTCTGGCGAGACGGACAGCTTCACGCCGTTGCGTGCCAACATGCGCCACTCTTCATCGGTGAGGGTGTTGCAGTGCACGTGCACCTGGTCGGGCCCCAGCAGGCCGGCGGCGTCGAGCTCGGCCACGCCCGACGGCAGGGTCCACACGCAGCCGGTGTGCGTCACGATCAACGCGTCACGCTCACGGGCAGCGAGGATTTCGTTGCGCGTCGCCGCCAACGGGACCAAGCCGGGCTCGGTCAGCGCGGCACCCAGCGTAATCAAACTGCTGCGGCTGGTGAACCACTTGTCGGCAACCCTCTCGAAGTCCGCGAGCCGGTCGGCGTGGGCGGCGAAGTGCGGCGGGGCGAACGGGCTGGATTCGAAGAATCCGTAGCCAAACACCGCGCGAATCCCGACTTCCTGCAGGGCCGTAACCGCCGCGTCGGCGTGCTCGGGTGTGTTGTTGCAGTGCGAAAAGTCCAGGATCGTTGTCACCCCGGCGTTTAGGGCGTCGAACGCACCCAATCGGTTGCCCAGATAGACGTCTTCGGCTCGGTAGGCCGGCGAGACCGTCAGCCGGATGCCGAACAGGTAGTCGGCCAGAGTCCAGTCAGCGCAAAGCGCCCGCAGTTGCGTCTGCCAGGTGTGGCGGTGTGTGTCGATCATTCCCGGCGCAACGATGTGGCCTGAAACGTCGACAACCTCAGCGTCGTCGGACGGTAAACCAGGCGCGACGGCAGAGATCAGCCCGTCCTCCACGAGCACATCGGCGTCGGTTTGGGTGCCGATCAACGGGTCCATCGTCAGGACCGTGCCGCCTCGCAGGAGAACGCGTTGAGAAGACATGACCGGCACCTACCTTGCCCGTGTTGTGCATTGCAGACTTGATGCGACCTACAGCACAGCACATCCACGTGGGCCGATCATCAAGTCAAACGGTGATAAATTCGGCGATGGTGGTGGACCAGGGGATCAGCGGTGGACGCGCGGTCGCCGAGGCGCAGTCCATCCTCACCGCCGTCGGCGCACATGCCGGTAACCCAACACCACGGAGACCTTCATGATCCGCCGATGACGACGGCAGCCGATCTCGATCAGCATTTCATCCAGACCGTGAGCGGCCTGCCCGGCGGCCCAGCCCGCCCAGACGGGGCGGCGCCGGTCCGCCCGGGCAGCGGCCTGGATGGCGACACGCTGCTGGCCATCTTCGATGCACAGGCGCAGAGCAGGCACCTGGACTTCGCCGCGCGGTGGATGCAGCAGCAAGGACGTGGTTTCTACACGATCAGCTCGGCCGGTCATGAGGGCAACGCCGCGGTAGCCGTGGCGCTGCGGCCGAGCGACCCCGCGCTGCTGCATTACCGGTCCGGCGGGTTCTATTGCGCCCGTGCGCACCAGGTGACCGGCATCGACCCGGTCAGGGACGTGCTGTTGGGGGTTGCCGCGTCTGCGGATGAGCCGATCGCGGGCGGGCGGCACAAGGTGTTCGGCCGGGCGGAACTGTCCGTGATCCCGGCGACGTCGACGATCGCCTCGCACCTACCCCGCGCGCTCGGGGTCGCGCTCGGTATCGGCCGGGCGGCGAAGCTGACGGTGGACTGCAGGTGGCCCCGCGACGCGGTCACCGTCGCTTCATTCGGCGACGCGTCCGTCAACCACTCCACCGCCGTCGGCGCGATCAACGCCGCCTGCTACACCGCCTACCAGGGCATCCCGGTGCCGCTGCTGATGGTCTGCGAGGACAACGGGATCGGTATCAGCGTGCCAACGCCGCGGGGGTGGATAGCGGCCGCTTACCGCGACCGGCCTGGCCTCGACTACCTGGCGGCCGACGGCTGCGACCCGGTCGCGACCTACGACGCGGCCGTGGCGGCGACCTGGACGGCACGGGTGAAGCGGCGGCCGGTGTTCCTGCACCTGTCGATGGTCCGATTCCTGGGCCACGCGGGCAGCGACGCGGAGAGCGCCTACCGGTCGCCCACCGAACTGGCCGCCGACCTGGACCGCGATCCGCTGGTGGCGACCGCGGCCACCGCGGTCGGGTGCGGCCTGCTCACCCCGGACGAGGCGGTGGCCCGCTATGTCGCGATCGGCGGCCTCGTGCACGAGGCGGCCGAGCAGGCGCTGGCCAGCCGGCCGCTGGACGGCGCCGCCGAGGTGATGGCGCCCCTTGCCCCGCGCCACCCGGACCGGGTCGCGGAGGCTGTGCGGCGGGGCGCGGCCACCGCGGTTGCCGAGCCGGTCACGCTGGCCCAGGCGGTCAACCTCGCGCTCGGCGAACTGCTTGAGACCTATCCGGGCATGTGCGTCTTCGGCGAGGACGTCGGGCGCAAGGGCGGCGTCTACGGCGTGACCAAGGGGTTGCAGCGCCGGTTCGGGCCCGCCCGGGTCTTCGACACCCTGCTCGACGAGCAGTCGATCCTCGGGCTGGCCCTCGGCGGCGGCCTGACCGGACTGCTTCCGGTTCCGGAGATCCAGTACCTGGCCTACCTGCACAACGCCGAGGACCAGATCAGGGGAGAGGCCGCCACCCAGCAGTTCTTCTCGTCCGGCCAGTTCCGCAACCCGATGGTGCTGCGGGTGGCCGGCTACGCCTACCAGAAGGGCTTCGGCGGCCACTTCCACAACGACAACGCGGTCGGGGTCCTGCGCGACATCCCCGGGCTGGTCATCGCCTCCCCGTCGCGACCCGACGACGCGGCGGCGATGCTGCGCACCTGCCTGGCCGCCGCCGCCGTCGATGGCTCGGTGTGCGTGTTCCTCGAGCCGATAGCTCTGTACCACACCCGCGACCTGCACAGCGACCGCGACGGCGGCTGGCTGGCACCGTATCCTCGGCCAGGCGCGCACGTGCCCCTTGGCCGGGCCCGCACCTACGGCGAGGGACGCGACCTCACCATCATCACGTTCGGCAATGGGCTGCGGATGAGCCTTCGGGTCGGAAAGCGGCTAGCCATCCAGGGGATCGGCGCGCGGGTCGTTGACCTCCGCTGGCTTGCCCCGTTCCCGGCCGAGGACGTGCTGCACGAGTCGGGGACGACAGGACGGGTGCTGATCGTGGATGAGACCAGGCGCACGGCAGGGGTCGCCGAGGGCATCGTCACTGCGCTCGTCGACAAGGGTTACCGGGGCGGTATTTCAGTGGTGACCAGCGCGGACAGTTTCGTGCCGCTCGGCCCAGCGGCCGACGCGGTGCTGCTGGACGAGCCTACGATCGAGAAGGCCGCCGTCGACCTGGTGCACGCCGGCTGACCGCGCCGGGCGCTGCTCCGCATGCCACCGATGATGAATTCGCAACCGGGGAAAGACTTTTACGTGGAGCAGCCGTTTCCCTTCACGTTGAATCGTTGTTGCAGCGCGGCACAGCGGCCGAGTTTTGGTGGCTAGGGCTCGCGGCGACGAGATCGGCCAACCCTGGCTTCGAGGGCATATCGCGTGGGCCGAGGCGATGCCATGACGGGTGGTCGTTCAGTGCCCCTGTCGGTCGTTTATCAAAGTCCAAGCAGTCTCAGAATTAATGTTCTCAGTTTCTCAAATGTTGCTGCCAAAATTCTCAAATGTTGCTGCCAAAACTTGAGTTTCACGACAAGCGCACGCCGAAGGGGCCAAGCGATCGCGCGATGAAGGGACTATAGTCACTCGTGCCGGCGTGGCGATGGTCACATAGTTGAGACTCGCGTTAGTCACCCGCGTAAAAAGGTTGGTCTCCGCGTCCCGCGAACAACGGTAACCACCTGGATGTTTGAGGAGTCCAACGATGACCGAGACACCGCACAAGACCGGACCGGTATGGGCCGAATTGCCTGATGACGTGCTTGAATCGGTTGAGATCGTCCGTATCGCGGCAATCGGGGAACCGTGCCGCGCGGCCTAAGGTTCGTCACCTCCGTTGCCGCCCAGCTGATGGAGGCTAATGCGTTCACCGCTACCACTGTGAGCGAACAGGTACTGGCGAGGCTCGTCGACTTGTTCGACGCGGAGACCGGCTTCCTACGCCACAACGACCAAACCATCGGGACCTCGAAGTTGATCGCAGAATGGCCACCGCGACCCAGCCGTCCGCACCCGGATCCCCTGCCGATTGTCGAGTTCACTAGCGCCGACGATGTCTTCGCCCCCTGCGCGTATGGCAAGGAACCGCTGGTGATTCAGCCCACCAAACCCGTTGTGATTCGGCCCCCGGCCTCGACAAACTATGCATACAAGGCTTTCCAACGCGAGATCACCGGAAGGCGCCGCGTCGCGACGCCCTCGGTGGCCGCTGCGCCGCTGGTTTCAAAGGCGGTGACAACCGGTGTGCTTGGCTTCGTTAACTTTCGGGGCAGGAAGTGGAAGCGGGATGAGGTTGGCACGCTAGGGGCGGTCGCCTCTTTGTTTGCACAGCTGCAGGCCCGCATCGCCGCCGAAGAAAGGCTTCGCTACCTGGCTGAGCGTGACGATTTGACCGGTCTGCACAATCGTCGATCGCTTATTGCGCACCTTTCCGCCAGACTCACGGCGGGACGCCCCGGACCCGTCGCGGTCTTGTATTTCGACCTCGACCGACTGAAGTCGATCAACGATTACTTCGGGCACGCCGCCGGCGATTTTTACCTCCGGGTATTCGCCGAACGGCTTCAGGAGAGCATGCGAGGGCTGGGCACGATCGGTCGGATCGGCGGGGACGAGTTCCTCGTCATTCCGGACCGGGCGATGCTGACTGAGACCGCGGAATCGCTCGCGCACCGGCTTCAGACGACGTTGCGCGCTTCCCTGAAGATCGGTGACGATGTGATCAGCCCCTCCGTCAGCATCGGGATGGCGGCGGGCAGGCCGGGCCGCGACGACTTCGCGGATCTGCTCCGTCGCGCCGATGAGGCCGCCCTGACGGCCAAGCGCGCGGGCGGCAACCAGGTTGCAGTGTGCACCGATGACATCTCCCGCAATGTCGTCTTCCGCAACGATATCGAGCTCCATCTGCAAGCAGGCATCGACAGCGACGCCCTGCTGCTGCATTACCTGCCAGAAGTCGACTTGCTGACCGGCGTGATCCTGGGGGCCGAGGCGCTGGTCCGTTGGCGGCACCCGACGCGCGGGCTGCTGTTACCGGATTCGTTCATCGGGGTAGCCGAATCGACCAACCTCGCCGGAGAGTTGGGCCGATGGGTGATGCGAAGCGCCTGCGCCGAATTCAGCCGGTGGCGATCGCATGGCTTAGGGCGAGACGTCACATTGCGCATCAATGTCTCGCCTCGTCAATTGCTCATCCCCGATTTTGTCCGCACTGTGGCGGACACCATCGACGAGTTCGGCATCAACGCCGACTCGGTGTGCCTGGAGATCACTGAGCGTGCTGTGGTTCGCGACATCGAAACCACTCGCAGAACCCTTGCGAAGTTGAAGGAGGTGGGGGTGCAGATCGCCATCGACGACTTCGGCACCGGCTACGCCGTCCTCTCGCACCTGAAAGAGCTTCCGGTCGACACGCTCAAGATCGACGCCGGGTTCGTCCGTGACCTGGACACCAACTCCAGCGATCTGGCCATCGTTCGCTCCATCCTCGTACTCGCTGAGGCCTTCGGCCTGCAATTGGTCGCTGAAGGCGTTGAAACGCCAGCTGCCGCAATGACTTTGATACAGCTTGGATGTCACCGGGCGCAGGGTTTCCTGTTCTCGCCCCCCGTGTCAGGCGAAGAGATGGAGGCACTGCTGTCCAGGCGCCGGTTGCGGATGACCTGCTTCGCTGACGACGAGGTGCTGAGCGTGGACGCAGTCTAGGGAGGGACCCAAACTTCGCGGAGCAATGCGGACCGAGTTCGTGCTGGTCTTGACTCTGAATTGCCCCGCGGCGTCATTGATTCACGCCTACCAACCCACCTGCACGCGGATGCCGGCGAGCGCCTCCAGCTGGCGTTCGTGGTCGCCAACGAAGCGGATCACAAAATGGGTCAGCCCGGCGTCGGCGTATCCCACGAGCCCGTCCGCAACGGCGGCGCCCGGACCGGCGAACCACCGCTGGTACTTCTTCATCATCTCGCCGCGGCCGGGATAGTACGACTCCAAAAACTGGCCGATGCGCGCTTCGGCCCGCGCAACGTCGTCGTCGATGCAAACGGTCACGTACATCGCGCCGTCGAACGCAGCCAAGGCGCGGCCCGCCTCGCGCCTCATAGCGAGAACCTCCCGCCACTGCCGACCGAAGAGTTCAGGCGACGCCGATATCGGGAACCAGCCGTCGAAATAGCGTGCGGCACGCTGCATCGCGCCCGGCGAATCGCCGCCCATCCAGATTGGTGGGCCGCCTTTGCGGTGCGGGACCGGGCCGATCACCGCGTTCTCAAGCCGCCAGCGCCCGTCCCACGTGACCGGCTCTCCGGTCCAGAGCGCACGGCATAGCCGCATGGATTCGAGCACCCGCCCGACCCGCTTTTCGAAAGGCGCACCGACTGCGGCGAATTCGGCGTGGCTGCCAGGGTGATCCGGGCTGATGCCAATGCCGAGGATAATCCGCCCTTCGCTGATCTGATCAAGGGTTGCGACTTGATGCGCCAGTTGTACAGGGTTGCGAAGTGCTGGCAGTAGGACGCCAGTGCCAAGTAACACTCGTTTCGTCCGTGCAGCGACCCCGGCCAGCATCACGAGCGGTTCATGTCGCGGTCGGTCGAGCAGCGAATCGCCGATCCAAATCGAATCGTAACCGAGCTCCTCCGCCTGTTCGGCCAATTTCAGCAGCGGTCCGGCGGCGGGTCTGCCCTGCATCACGCTTTCGCGCGTCGGGAGCAAATATCCAACTTTCGGCGCCATCCGGTCTCCTCGACATTCGGCTTTGCGTTCGCCCCCTTACCAATTCGAGGCGACGCTCGTCCTTTCCTGGGCTGTGCTGGTCTTTGAGCGAGCGCGCTTGACCCGCTGTCAGCGCAAGGATGTAGTGACGTGGACCTCCGAAGTCAGGGTCTGATGTACAGGGCACCGTTCGGCGATGTGCAGCAACCGTTGCCGTTGGATGTCGTCGAGGTCGCCGGCCAACTCAACGTCTCGATCAATGTGATCGACCCACCCGCTGCTGGTTTCGCAGTCGGCGCAGTCTTCCGCGTGAATGCGCGAGTGCCGCAACGTCACTCGAACTCGCTCGAGTGGCCAGCCCTTGCGGTTGGCGTACATCCGCACCGTCATGGAGGTGCAGGCCCCGAGCGCGGCCAGTAGCAAATCGTAGGGTGTCGGCCCTGCGTCGTCGCCGATCGGCCGTGGCTCGTCGGCGGCGAGTCGATGGTGCCCGGCGGTGATCTGTTGCGTATACGTCCCGGAACCTGTCTCCGTGACGGTCACCGTGCCTTCGGACGACGCCGCGTCATGGCCAGTCTCGTGTGTCGTCATGCCACTCTCCTTGGCGGTTCAAGGCACGCCGGATCGGATCGTCCGCGTCTTCGCGTTGCCGACTGCCATCGTGGCACCGTTGGGCGCCACCAGGCTATTGGGCTATTGGGCGTCGGCTGGGTTCCCGCCGGACGGCATCACATTGCCGGCCGAGCGCGGCCGAGTGACGACGTGGCCGGAACGGCGAGGAGTGAGGCTAATCAGGCACTGCGGCGGATACCGCGTGTGCGGCCTATGTCGCCCTTGAGCAGCATGTCGCGCTCTGATTCGGACAGGCCACCCCAAACGCCGTAGGGCTCACCGACCCCCAGGGCGTGGGAACGGCACTCCTCGATCACCGGGCACCGCCGGCACATCTCCTTGGCGCGCTGTTCGCGCTGCATGCGGGCACGGCCGCGCTCGCCGTCGGGATGGAAGAACATCGACGAATCGACGCCGCGGCACAGGCCCTGCAATTGCCAGTTCCAGATGTCGGCATTGGGTCCAGGTAGCTGCTCCGGCTGTGGCATGGCTTACTCCCTCTCTGCACTGCACGCCCAAGTGGAGGTCGGGTTCGCGACTGAGCGAGTGCGCAACTTAAATGGGGGTGGCGTCGTCACCGATGACTACCCGTCAAGGTTAGACGGTAGGGGGGCTTCCGAAATACAGTCAATAGCCACGCTCTCCGGGTGAATGTCTAAGCGTTGCAAGAGAATTAACTCTCCGTTCATCTGTGACGCATTTCCGGAACCCTAGACGTGCTAACGGGTCGCCGGTCTGTGCCGGGATCTCCCAGGTCAGGCGGGTTTAAGCAGGTTGTCGCGATTAAGGCACATCGGCCTGGGTAATGTTTCGGTAACACACAGACCACACACTTTTTACTAATGACGCCCACTATCAACGTGATTGAAACTCGTCACACTTCGATGATTGAACGAGCGTTGGCCGCGGCCGCCTTCGGAGACGAGCCCGGCCGTTGGCCGCTGCCCACGGCGATCACACCGCGCCAGCTGTGGCTGCGGGCCGTCGCGTCCGGCGGGCAGGGTCGCTACGGCAGCGCCTACGGCGACCTGGCGGCGCTGCGACGTAGCTGCGCGGATCGACAAGCCGACCGGCGGTTGGTCTCGCTGGCGCACAGCACGCAGGGATCGTTGCTGCGTCAGCTGGGTTGGCACACGCTGGCCCGAGGTTGGGACGGTCGTGCGCTGGCGCTGGCCGGCACTGATCCCGAGGCGCGCGCTGACGCGCTGGTCGGACTGGCGGCCGATGCGCTCGGCGTCGGGCGCTTCGCTGCTGCGACGACCTTGTTGACGCGCGCGGACGCGGCGTTGGCGGCCCAGTTGCCTGCTCATGTTGCGGACCGGCTGGCGGTGCGCCGGCGGTGGGTGGCCGCCGAGTTGGCGATGGCCGCCGGCGAAGGGGCAATCGCCGTCCGCCATGCCGAGGAAGCAGTCGAGCTGGCCCAGCAAATGGTGGTTGCGTCGGCGCGACACCGGGTCAAAAGCGATGTGGTGCTGGCCGCCGCGCTGTGCAGCGCCGGCGTCACGGAGCGAGCACGCGCTGTCGCCGAGACGGCGCTGGAGGCTGCCGGCCGATTCGGACTGACGCCACTTCGCTGGGCGCTGGCTTGCTTGCTGATCGATATCGGAAGCGTCACGGTTCCGGAACAACAGGTGCGCGAACTAACCGAAATTCGGGATATTTGCGCAGGCCAGGTGCGGCGCGCCGGTGGAACCTGGCATACCGCTTGAAATGCGGTCTGGCCGTTATTGTCTAGCTGTGTGTTAGCCCGGGATGTGTCCTGACCGTGACGTTGGAGAGACCACCGTTGATGACAATTCAAGGGGAACGTCTCGACGCTGTGGTTGCGGAAGCCGTGGCAGGAGATCGGAATGCGCTTCGGGAAGTGCTGGAGACCATTCGCCCGATCGTCGTGCGATATTGCCGCGCGCGGGTCGGCACCATGGAGCGGAGTGGCCTGTCGGCTGACGATGTGGCACAGGAGGTTTGCTTGGCGGCTATAACCGCGCTGCCGCGCTATCGGGACCGGGGACGTCCATTCCTGGCCTTTCTGTATGGCATCGCGGCCCACAAGGTAGCTGATGCCCATCGTGCCGCCGGCCGTGACCTTGCCTATCCGGCCGAATCGGTTCCCGAGCGCCGATCGGCCGACGCCGGCCCGGAACAATTGGCGATCGAGGCTGATTCGGTCACCCGGATGAACGAATTGCTCGAGATCTTGCCCGCCAAGCAACGTGAGATCCTCATCCTGCGCGTTGTCGTCGGCCTCAGCGCCGAAGAGACCGCCACCGCCGTCGGCAGCACCACGGGCGCGGTCCGGGTGGCCCAGCACCGCGCACTTCAACGGCTCAAGGACGAAATTGTCGCGGCAGGTGACTATGCCTGAATTTGGTTATGGCCTCGGCGATCAGCCGGGTCTGGACGAGCTGGCCCGCACCGATCTGCTCCTCGACGCGCTCGCCGAACGCCAGCAGGTTGATCTCGAGGATCCCCCCGACCCCAACATCTCTGCGCTGGCCATCCTATTGGGGGACTGGCGCGACGACCTGCGGTGGCCACCTGCCAGTGCACTGGTCTCGCCGGAAGAGGCCGTCGAAGCCCTCCGCACCGGAATAGCCGACCGCAGGCGCGCTCGCCGCGGCGTGGCGGCAATCGGCTCGGTTGCCGCGTCACTGTTGGCGCTAAGTGGGTTGGGTGCGGTAGTCGCCGAGGCCCGTCCCGGAGACGCGCTGTACGGGCTGCACGCGATGTTCTTTGACGAACGGCGGGTCAACGAAGATCAGATCACGTTGTCGGCCAAGGCCGATCTGGCGAAGGTTCAGCAAATGATCGACCAAGGCCAATGGGTTCAGGCGCAGAATCAGCTCGCCGAGGTGAGTAGCACCGTGGAGTCAATGGACGACGGGAACCGCCGGCAAGACCTGATGGACCAGGTGAATCTGCTGAACACCAGGGTGGAGTCACGAGACCCGAACGCGACACTGCCGCCCAGCTCGCCGCCAGGGGTTTTCCCATCTGCCCAAACGAAGCCGCCAAGCGCCCCGGCGGCATCGCCTCCGCCGGTAGCCGGCACGACCACTCCGAGCTCGTCCTCAGCTCCGCCAGCGGGACGGCACCACCATCATGGCCAGACCTCTACTGACCCGTCGGTTGCGCCGAGCACGGGGCCCTAGACGCGGGCGTCAGTGGCGCCGGTGATACCCCTCGGCGTCTGACGTCGCTTCATTGAGCGACGCGTCGGCATATCCCCGGCAGTAATCCCACGTGACGTATGCGTCGGGCTCGGGATCGTAGGCTGGCTCGTGCGGGCGGACTGTGCCGTCTATCAGCAGCTGCAGCAGGTTGGCCCGCAACATGTCCCAGTCGTGATAGTGGTCTTGCTGACACTCGTCGCAACACACCACAAGTCCGCGAATTCCCTTGTGCGCCAACAGAGATTCGTAAACGGCCAGATCGGCCAGGTCGGCCTCGACTGCCACCCGCTCTTGCTGATCAAGGGGTTGACCTGGCTCGACGGCGTCCAGCGCCGCCGACGGGTCGCAGGGGTCGTCGGCAAACGGATCGGGCGGCAAACCCGGCGGGAGGTGGTCGCGCACGCCACTAGCCTACGCAGGGGGGGAGCGATAACGCCAGCAGGGCGCCACGCCCGAACAAGCGAGGCCGGGACGGTATCCGATTGTCCGGCTTCTCCTCGCGCCGTCTCGGCGCGCGTCGTCACCGGAGGGAAGAGAGCCGATAGGATGGGTTTCTCACTCCAAGCATGCGTACGGAGGGCCCCGCCGATGTCTCGTGGCATGTCGAACCTAGAAGACAGCTCCGACCTGGTCGCCAGTCCGTACGTGCGCGTCGGCGGCCTGGCGGATGACCCGGTGTTGACCGGGGGCGACAACCCGCACAAGGTGGCGATGCTTGGGCTGACGTTCGACGACGTGTTGCTGCTGCCGGCGGCTTCTGATGTGGTGCCCGCCGCCGCCGACACCTCTAGCCAGCTCACCAAGAAGATCAGGCTCAAGGTGCCGTTGGTCAGCTCGGCGATGGACACCGTCACGGAGTCGCGGATGGCCATCGCGATGGCCCGGGCGGGCGGCATGGGTGTGTTGCACCGCAACCTGCCCGTTGCCGAGCAGGCCGGTCAGGTCGAGATGGTGAAGCGGTCCGAGGCCGGCATGGTCACCGACCCCGTCACCTGCCGGCCGGACAACACCTTGGCCCAGGTCGAAGCGCTGTGCGCCCGGTTCCGGATCTCCGGGCTGCCGGTGGTCGACGACTCCGGCGCGCTGGTCGGCATCATCACCAACCGCGATTTGCGGTTCGAGGTCGACGAGACCAAGCAGGTCGCCGAGGTGATGACCAAGGCTCCGCTGATCACCGCTCGGGAGGGCGTCAGCGCCGACGCGGCGCTGGGCCTGTTGCGCCGCAACAAGATCGAAAAGTTGCCCGTCGTCGACGGTCACGGCCGACTGACCGGGCTGATCACCGTGAAAGACTTCGTCAAGACCGAACAACACCCGCTGGCCACCAAGGACTGCGACGGCCGCCTGCTGGTGGGCGCCGCCGTCGGTGTGGGCGGCGATGCGTGGGTCCGCGCGATGATGCTGGTCGACGCCGGGGTCGACGTGCTAATCGTCGACACCGCGCACGCGCACAACCGGCTGGTGCTCGACATGGTCGGCAAGCTCAAGGCCGAGGTCGGCGACCGGGTCGAGGTGATCGGCGGCAATGTCGCTACCAGGTCTGCGGCCGCGGCCCTGGTAGACGCCGGTGCCGACGCGGTGAAGGTCGGCGTCGGGCCAGGGTCGATCTGCACGACCCGCGTTGTGGCCGGCGTCGGCGCGCCACAGATCACGGCGATCCTGGAGGCCGTCGCGGCGTGCGCACCGGCGGGCGTGCCGGTGATCGCCGACGGGGGGCTGCAGTACTCCGGCGACATCGCCAAGGCGCTGGCCGCGGGCGCGTCGACGGCCATGCTGGGCTCGTTGCTGGCCGGCACCGCCGAGGCGCCCGGTGAGCTGATTTTCGTCAACGGCAAGCAGTTCAAGAGCTATCGCGGCATGGGGTCGCTGGGCGCGATGCAGGGCCGGGGCGGGGGCAAGTCGTATTCCAAGGACCGCTACTTCGCCGACGACGCGCTCTCCGAGGACAAGTTGGTACCCGAGGGGATCGAGGGCAGGGTGCCGTTCCGCGGTCCGCTGTCGTCGGTGATCCACCAGCTGACCGGCGGTCTGCGCGCGGCGATGGGCTATACCGGCTCGCCGACCATCGAGGTGCTTCAGCAGGCGCAGTTCGTCCGGATCACGCCTGCCGGGCTCAAAGAGAGCCACCCGCACGACGTCGCCATGACCATCGAAGCGCCCAACTACTACGCGCGGTGAACAGCGAACTGGCCATGGTCGAGATCGGGATGGGCCGCGCTGCTCGGCGCACCTACGAACTCAGCGAGATCAGCATCGTGCCGTCGCGCCGCACCCGCTCGTCGCAGGACGTGTCAACAGCGTGGCAGCTGGACGCCTACCGGTTCGAGATCCCGGTGGTGGCACACCCGACTGATGCTCTGGTTTCGCCGGAGTTCGCCATCGAGCTGGGCCGGCTCGGCGGGCTGGGCGTGCTTAACGGCGAGGGGCTGATCGGTCGGCATGCCGATGTCGAGGCGAAGATCGCGCAGCTTGTCGAGGCCGCCGAAAAGGAGCCCGAACCCTCGGCGGCGATCCGGCTGCTGCAGGAGCTGCATGCGGCGCCGCTGAATCCGGACCTGCTTGGCGCCGCGGTTGCCCGCATCCGCGAGGCCGGAGTGATCACCGCGGTGCGGGTCAGCCCGCAAAATGCCCAGGCGTTGACACCGGTGCTGCTTGCCGCCGGAATCGACCTGCTCGTCATCCACGGCACGATCGTTTCCGCCGAGCGCGTGGCCAGCAATGGTGAACCGCTCAACCTGAAGACCTTTATCGCTGAGCTCGACGTTCCCGTGGTTGCCGGCGGGGTCCTCGACCACCGCACCGCGCTGCACCTGATGCGTACCGGCGCCGCCGGCGTCGTCGTCGGATACGGCTCCACCAGAGGGGTGACCACCACCGACGAGGTGTTGGGCATCAGCGTGCCGATGGCCACCGCGATCGCCGACGCCGCCGCCGCACGGCGCGAATACCTCGACGAGACCGGCGGCCGCTACGTGCATGTGCTGGCCGATGGCGACATCCACACCTCCGGCGAGCTGGCCAAAGCCATCGCCTGCGGTGCCGACGCGGTGGTGCTGGGCACGCCGCTGGCCGAATGCGCCGAGGCGCTCGGCGATGGATGGTTCTGGCCTACCGCCGCAGCGCACCCGTCGTTGCCGCGCGGCGCGTTGCTGCAGATCGCCGTGGGGGAGCGACCGCCGATGCGACAGGTCCTGAACGGGCCGTCGGACGATCCGTTCGGCAGCCTCAATCTGGTCGGCGGCCTGCGCCGATCGATGGCAAAGGCCGGTTATTGCGACCTCAAGGAATTCCAGAAAGTCGGTCTGACCGTCGGCTCTTGAACCTCGCCGAGGGCATCAGTGATCGATGCGGGTGAACTGTCGGTTTCGGTACTGCTCGACACAGGCCGCGCGTCGGACCTTGCCGCTTGTGGTGATGGGGAGCGAACCCGGCGCCACCAGAACGAGATCCGCGACGTGTAGGCCGTGCGACCGCGATATCGCCGAGGTGACTTCACGCTTGACGATGCCGAGTCTGTCCATCACCTCTTCGTGAGAATCGCCCCTCTTCTTGAGTTCGACGATGGCGACCAGCTTCTCGGTGCGGCCATCC
>Ga0210389_10000109_pt1 | contig 82174 bp, 66 predicted proteins | sample IncBWH28OmetaG_FD_160127 | JGI IMG/M metagenome (GOLD analysis project Ga0210389, IMG submission 160127) | Forest soil microbial communities from Barre Woods Harvard Forest LTER site, Petersham, Massachusetts, United States - Inc-BW-H-28-O ...
TTGAGAACGATCACGGCCACGAGGTAGGAGACTAGGATCCCCACCGTGATCATCCACTGTTGGATGATGCTCAGCTGGCCGCGCCGACTGCGCGGCGCGAACTCCGCGATGTAGGAGGTGGCGATCGCGGAGTCGGCGCCGATCGCCAGCCCGATCAGCGTGCGCGCGAACAGCAGCACCCCGGCGTCCGGCGTGATCGCCGAAAGGATCGCGCCGACGGCGTAGATGGCGGCGTCGGTGATCAGCAGGGCCTTGCGCCCGAAATGGTCGGTCAGCGGGCCGGCGATGAGCGCGCCCGCCGCGGCGCCCAGAGACGCCCCGGCCACCAGGTAGCCGGTGGCGAAGCTGGACAGGTGGTAGGGAAGGAAGCCGAGCGCCGACCCGATGTTGGACGTGTCGTATCCGAAAAGGAACCCGCCGATGCACGCCAGGACCGCGAGGTACCAGTAGAAGTTCGTGGGGATGCGCGAGTCAAGATCGTCCAGGACGTTGCGCCCCCCGGGCTGTGCAGCCTTGGCCTCCATTACCGAACCTCCTCGTTTCGCATCGGTTACCCGACGCGAGTATCACATCGGTTACCCGGCGCGAAAGTACGGAAACGTCGCGGAACCGTGGCTTCGCCGCAGCAGGCACTGGAACGTCCGTCAACACCGCCCTTCCCAGGGCGTAAATCTGCTCCGGAGAAATCCCGCGGACGGTGTCGATCCGGAGCCGTTCGGTCATCACCAATGCGAGACGGGATCGGCGGAGCCGACTCCGCCAGTGGTTCCAGGGAATCGGAGTTCAACCGCAGGTTGACACGCGCGGACTTAGCTTCGGACATGATTAGCGCTCCTCCTTGCACCCAAGGACCGCTATACGTCTCCGAGACGTACAGATCAATCGGAAAGGGCCTCAAGTCCCTTCGTGAGGCCGCCCAGGCAGATCGCGGCGGCGAGGGCTTCGAAGCCGCGATCGCTGGGATGCAGATGGTCGCCGGAGTCGTAGCAGGCCGCCAACCGCTCGGGATGCGCCGGGTCCCGCAACACCGCGTCGAAGTCCGCCACGGCATCGAAAGCGCTCCCGTCCCTGATCCACGCATTCACTTCCGCCCGAGCGGTTTCCTGCACGGCGCTGAGGCCGCCGGAAAACCCGCAAGCGGGCGTGAGCGTCGCACCAATCACCCGGATACCGCACTCGTGCGCCCGGGCGGCGATCCGGCTCAACCCGTCGATGATCGGCGTGGCGTCGTAGTGCGGCTCCCAGATGATGTCGTTGATGCCCGCGCAGATGACCAGCGTCCGTACCCCGGCACGGTCCAGCACGTCGCGGTCCAGCCTTGCCAGACCGCTCTCCCCCGCGCCCGCGCAGTCCGGCGACGCCGCCGCTCCGTCCAGCAGCACCCGGTTGCCGCTTATCCCCGCGTTCAGGACCCCGCAGCCCTGCCCGTCCGGCGGCGCGAGCAGTCGCCGTGCCAGGTAGTCGGGCCAGCGCCGGTTCGTACCCGGCGTCGACGTTGTGCCGTCGGTGATCGAGTCGCCGAGCGCCACCACCGTGCCCGCGCCTCTATCAGGCACCTGCACCTCCGCCACGTAGAACCACGACTCCGTGCGGCCAGTGAACTCGGCGCGCGACACATCCGCGGCATGGCCGTCACCCACAGCCACGTAACTCTCTTGGCTCGCGTGCAGATGGAACGTGACCGGCCCCTGGCCTGGACGCACGCCCACTGAGACCAGGACGTCCGCGTCCGCCGGGATCTCCAGCCGCACCGGGTCGCTCGTCAGCTCGCTGCCCGGCGAGATCACCGCCGACTCCGCGCCACCGAACGTGAGGGGGATCATCGTTCCCGCTACCGAAGCGGGCAGCGCCACGCTCGCTCCAGTGACCGCCAGTTCCGCGGTCCCGAACGCGTTGCTCAGCGTGATCCGCGCCGAGCTCCCGCCGATGCTGGTGTGCACCACGTTGCGGATGGTGACGCCCCGCCCCGACCAGGGTGTGCCGGGCAACACCCCGCCCGGCGTCAGTCCCGTTCCCCACGTAACCACCCAGTTCACGACCGCACCTGACCGCTCCCCCACCCGATCCTGGGTGGCCGCGGCCCCGAGTTGAGCCCGGACGTCTGGGTCGATGGCGCACCTGAGCCAATCAGATTGGCTCGATGGCGCATCTGAGCCAATCCCGGGGTGGTGGGTGCGGCCAATCCCGGGGTGGTGGGTGCGGCCCTTCCGGGGGTGGTGGGTGCGGCCCTTCCGGGGGTGGTGGGTGCGGCACTCTCGGACCTTCCACCCACAGGCCCACCGCTCACGGGCGCACCGGGAAGTACACCGTGTACGCCTCGTCCTCCACCTCGTGCAGCGGGACGAAGCGCAGCCCGCCCGCCTGGCCTCGGGCGCGATACCCCCCGTTCCACTGGAACGGGTCGCGTTCGTCATCCGGCCACAGGATTTCCTCCGGACGGGCGACGTCCCCGGACAGTGAGCGCTCGTCTCCGCACAGCCCCGCCAGCACCGCCGGGCCGTCCATGAACGCCACCGTGTCCGGCCGGTCCGGCAGCGGCTCGGCGTGCAGTCCGGACGGAAACGACAGACGGATCGTGTCGTTCCCCCAGACCCGGCGCAGCGCCGCGAACTTTCCCGCCGCCGCCCGGATCCTCGCAGAGTCGTTCACCTCGATTACCGCCTCGCCGCGAACCCACCACGGCACCCGCAGCCGCAACGTGAACTCGGCCGGGACCTCCGCCCGGACCGTCACCGTGACCACCCGGCGGCCCGGCCGCCGAAGAGCCCCCGTGTTATCCCCCGCCGCGATGTGCGTGCCGATCTCCGCATCAGGCCGCTGCTCGATCCGCACCCGCGCCCCCGCCGCGCACGCGGAGAGAGAAGACGGCACGTACTGCGCCACCGTGATCCCGTCCCGCCCCGCGTAGTAGATGTACGCGTCGTGCCGGCTGTGCGCCTGCACCATCGTCCCGTGGCAGCACCAGAAGCTGTCCGTCGGCGTCCCCCACTTCTTCCGTCCGCCGGGCCGCAACGGCAGGTAGTAGCAAACCATGCCGGTCCGCGGGTGCTGCTGGGCCAGGATGCCGTTGTACAGGTTGCGTTCGATGTAGTCCGCATACCGCTGCTCACCCGTCCACCGCAGCAGCACGTCGGCCAGCCGCATCATGTTGTAGACCGTGCAGTGCTCCTGGGTCCGGTCGCCCAGCCGCGCCGCCAGCCCGTGCGGCGGCGTCCACATCTCGTAGCTGCCCTGACCACCGGTCGCGAAGTAGCCCCGGCTCGTGACCGCGCAGTCCCAGTAGGCCAGCGTGATGTCCCGCCATCGCTCATCGCCGGTCACCTCGTAAGCCCGTGCCGCGCCCAGCACCTCGGGGATCGTCGTGTTGGCGTGCCGGTTCGTCAGCGGGTCCTCCCCCGCCAGCAGCCGGTCGAACAGGCGCCGCCGTGTGTAGCGGTGCACCAGGTCCAGATGCTGCTGCTCGCCGGTAACCGCGTACAGGTCGACCCACGCCTCGAGCATCCCGCCCGTCTCGGTGTCGAGCACGTCGTCCATGTCCGGCACGGTCGCCGTCCACCGGTGAAACCAGCGGGCCGCGTCCCGTGCCACCTCGAGCGCGCGGTCGCTGCCCAGGTAGCGGTGCGCGTCCACCAGTCCCATCAGGGTCTTATGGATCGTGTAGTGCGGCGCCCACGTCGGCTTGCCCGCGGCGATCCTGTGCAGGTACTTCTCCGGAATCGAGAACGCCCACTCGCCCCCGTTCTCCCGCTGGCAGTCCGCCACCCCGGCGATCACCGCGTCCGCCCGGGCCGCCAGCTCAGCGTCTCCCGTCGCCGCCGACAGCCGCGCCGCCGCCGACAGCCAGTGGCCGAGGAAGTGCCCGCGCAGCTGCGACTCGAGCGACTCCCAGCCCTGGTGCGGCGGCGCGGGCAGCGGCTCGGGCGGCCCGCCGAAGAACCCGGCCTCGTGCCGGTACGGGCGCAGCAGGTTCGCCGCCGTCAGGCTCATCAGGTACGCCCGCGTCAGCGCCGCCCGCTGGCGGAACGGGTTCGGGATCTCGGCATAGTCGATGCGGCCCAGATCCGGCAGCAGGCTGACATCCGCCAGCGGGTACGCGCGCAGCGCGGCTTCCATGTGGTGAGCGACCTCAGGCGTTCTTGGCGGCGACCGGGTTGACCGCGGCCTGCACCTGGGCCAGGCCGTCGGGGATGCTGAGCGAGTGGTCCCAGACCTTCTGCCAGATCGGCGTGACGATATCCACGATCTCGACGCTCTCCGGCAGGTAGCTGACGCCGTCCGAGGTCGCGTAGGACTCCAGCGCCGTCAGGAACAAGTTGGCGCCCTCGATGTTGCCGGTCTCCGACAGATACGTCTTCCACGCGGATGCCCGGCTCGGGCTGGCCGCCCCGGTGCTGGAGGACATGAAGATCTGGCCGGCGGTCGAGGTGTACTCGTTGAGGTAGACCCAGGCCGCGTCCTGCTGCTTGCTGTCGGTGGTGATCGAGTAGCAGCTGCCGTCGGACGCGGTGACGTGCGCCTTCGGCCCGGCCGGCCAGTTCGCGAAACCGAAGTTGATGCTGGTCTCTTGCTGGAGGAAGGTGATCAGCCAGGTCCCCGCGATGTCCATGGCGGCGTGGTTCTCGACGAAGGCGCTGACCCCGGCCGTCGTGATCGACTGGTTCTCGGCGAGCGTCGGCACGTACGGCCCGAGCTCGTTCAGCCAGAAGTCGTACGCGGTCTGTGCCTCGGGCGAGTCCACGACGCACACGGTCTGGGCCGGGTTCAGGAACCGGGCCCCGAACGGCTGCAGGTACATCGGGCCCGCGTACGGAAAGTCCAGCTGCGCGAAAGAGCCGAATCCGTACATCCGGTCGCCGCCGGATCCCGAGTTGAGCCGCTTGGCCTTGGCCAGCATGTCCTCGAGGGTCCAGTCGGCCTCCGGGTACGGCTCCCCCGCCTTGTCGAACACGTCCTTGTTGTAGACCGCGATAATCGGCTCGACGCCGTAGGACAGGCCGTAGGTCTTGCCGCCTCCCTGGTAGAAGGACAGCCCCGGCCCGACGAAGTCCTTCAGGTCGAAGCCCGGCTGCGCGGCCATGTAGTGGTCCACCGCGACCAGCCGTCCGGCCTGGATGAACTCCTGCACGAACGAGTACTCGGCGTACATGACGTCCGGCAGCCCGCCCGCGGCGCCCTGCACCGAGTACTTCGTCTGGTAGTCGGCGGCCGGCGTGTTCTGCCCGTTGACGATGATGTTCGGGTGGCGCTCCATGAAGAACTTGTCGAACTGTGCCTGGCGCACCACGAACTCAGGGGTCCAGGTGTTCGCCACCGTGATCGTGACCGGCTTGGTCGGCTCGTGGATCGCCGTCGGCCACGACAGTGACTTGTTCAGCGCCTCCGCCTTCGAGAGCGGGTAGGCGCTGCTGGTGATCGCGCCGAGCGTGTTCGCGCCGCCGCTGCTGCCGCCACCGCCGATCGAGCTGCCGCCGCAGCCGGCCAGGCCCGCCACGCCGACCGCCGCCGCCGCGTAGGTGAGGAACCGGCGCCGGTCGAAACCGGGCGTCTCTCCGCGAAATCTCAGTGAATCGTTTGATCTTTCCATTAATAGTAACCTTCCTGTGTGCGCCGTTGCGTGCTTGGGCGGGGCGGGGTTAACCGCCGCGGCGGGCGGGGTTACCGGCCGCCCATGCCGGTGAGCGTGATGCCGCGGACGAAGGATCGCTGCGCGATCAGGAACAGCACGACCACCGGGATCAGCATGAGCAGCGCGATCGCCATCATCTGGTTGTACTTCGTGACGTACTGCGAGCTCACGAACAGCTGCAGCCCGAGCGGCATCGTGTACTTGCTCTGGTCCCGCAGGTAAATGAGCGGCCCCAGCAGGTTGTTCCAGCTGCCGATGAACGCGAAGACCGTGACGGTCGCGATCGCCGGCTTGATCTGCGGCAGCAGGATCTGGAACAGCACCCGCACGTGGCCGCAGCCGTCGATCCGCGCCGCCTCGTCGAGCTCGCGGGGGACTGTCGCGAGGAACTGCCTGATCAGGAAGATGAAGAAGGCGGTGCCGAACCAGGACGGCAGGATCAGCGGCCAGAACGTGTTGATCAGCTTCATCTGGTTGAAGGCGACGAAGACCGGGACGATCGTCACCTCGGCCGGGATCATCATGGTGGCCAGCATCAGGCCGAACATGACGTTCCGGCCCCGGGCCCGCAGTCGCGAGAACGCGTACGCGGGCAGGATGCAGGACACGAGCGTCCCGGCCACGCTCAGCACCGCGATCACGACGGAGTTCAGCAGGAACGTATTGAACGGCAGGGAGTCCCACGCCTGAGAGAAGTTGTCCCAGTGGAACCCGTCCGGGAAGAAGTCCGGCGGGTACTGCAGGATCTCCTTGTTCCCCTTCAGCGACTCCGACAGCATCCAGAAGAACGGCAGGATGAACGCGCACGCCCCGCCGATCAGGAGGATGTACGCGAGCAGGCGCTGGGCGCGGCGCGCGCTTCGCCCCGACACGATTCCGCTATGCACGGCCATCTATGCCTCACCCCGTCCGGACTCGAAGTGAACGAACCGGCGTCCGACCAGGAACTGCACGAGCGTGATGATGAGGATGACCACGAGCATCACCCAGGCCATCGCCGACGCGTAACCGAGGTTGTAGTACTCGAACGCCTCGCGGTAGATGTACAGGCCGAGCACCATCGTCGCGTTACCCGGGCCGCCCTGGGTCATCACCAGGATCAGCACGTAGGACTGGAGCGTGACGATGAAGCCCGTCACGCAGTTGAAGAAGATCACCGGCGACATCATCGGCAGCGTGACGTGGCACAGCCTGCGCCACCAGCCGGCGCCGTCGATCGACGCCGCCTCGTACAGCGCGGGCGGCACACCCTGCAGGCCCGCCAGGTAGATCACGATCGTGTTGCCCGCGCCCCACACGCTCATGATGATCAGCGCGGGCATCGCCCAGGTGGTCGAGGCCAGCCAGCCCGGCCCCTGGATGCCGAAGACGGCGAGTATCCGGTTGATCAGTCCGTAGTTGGGGTCGAGCACTACCTCCCACAGCAGCGCGGTCGCGATGCCGGACGTAACCGTGGGCAAGTAGAAGACCAGCCGGAAGAACCACAGGCCCCGCACCCGCTGGTTCAGCAGCAGGGCCATGCAGAAGGTGAGCACCAGGCTCACGATCACCGACCCGAAGCCGAAGTACAGCGTGTTCCACAGCGCGGTCCAGAAGGTCGAGTCGTGCAGCATCTCGCGGTAGTTCGCCAGTCCGGCCCAGTGCGGACTGGACAGGATCGACCAGTTGGTAAAGCTCATGACGCCGGACGCGATGACCGGGCCACCGCCGAAGAGGACGAACCCGATCATCCACGGCGACGTCAGCAGGTAGAACCAGCGCTGTTCGCGGCGCGCCGACGGCGACAGCTGGCGCCGGGCGCGGCGGCCGGACGGCGTGCCCGCCGCCGTGTCCTCTTTCGGCCAACTCGGCACGCCCGCTTCCGGGACAGCCGTGCTGCCGGCGCCCGCAGGCTGCTTGATGGTCAAGGCTACGATGCCTCCTCCACGCGGAATCCCTGGGCGGCAATCCCTAGGTCAGCGGTACAACATGAACAATCGTTATACCTAGTTCATCGTTGTATATGACCCGCCCGAGCACTTGTCAAGGGCTGGCGAGGAGTTAGTCAGCACTTAGATCAAACGATTTATCTAAGATCTTATTAACCTTTACCCGGTCCGGGGCGGCTGTTAGGCTGCGGGCGGACGGGGCTACTGATGATCATGGAGGCGGAGGAATGCTGCCGTACTACGCCGACTTCTCCCCCGGCACCGGACGCAGGCCGCCCCGCGCGGCGTTCGGCTCCGACGCCGGGCGGCTCACCCTCAACGGCAGCTGGCGGTTCCGGCTCTCGCCGGGCCCGGACCGCGCGCCGGTGGACTTCCTCGACGGCGAGCCAGGCGCGAACGGCGGGAACGGCGGCTGGCGTGACATGCCGGTCCCGTCGCACTGGGTGCTGCAGGACACCGGCGACTTCCCCATGTACACGAACACGCCTTACCCATTCCCGGTCGATCCGCCTCACGTTCCAGGTGACAGCCCGGTGGGCGACTACCTGACCACCTTCGACCTGCCCGCCGGATGGCGCGCGGACGGGTCCGTCCTCCGCTTCGACGGGGTGGACTCCTGCTGCCAGGTGTGGCTGAACGGAGAGGTCCTCGGCACGTCCAAGGGCAGCAGGCTCCCGGCCGAGTTCGACGCGGGCGCGCGCCTGCGGCCGACGGGCAACGTGCTCGCCGTCCGCGTGCACCGCTGGTCGTCCGGCAGCTACCTCGAAGACCAGGACATGTGGTGGCTGCCCGGCATCTTCCGCGACGTGACACTGCTGGAACGGCCGGCCGACGGCATCGGCGACTTCTTCATCCAGGCCGGCTACGACCACCAGACCGGCGCCGGGACGCTGCTGCTCGAGACCGACGCGGACGCCGCGCTCACCATCCCCGAGCTCGGCGTGACCGCCCTCCCGGCGGGCGAACCGCGCGCGATCCCCGGCGTCGAGCCGTGGTCGGCCGAGGTGCCCCGGCTGTATGACGGCGTGCTCGAAGCCCCCGGCGAGCGGGTCCCGGTGCGGGTCGGGTTCCGGACGGTGGACATCTCCGGCGGCGTCCTGACGGTAAACGGCCAGCGTCTGCTGTTCCGCGGCGTCAACCGCCACGAGCATGATCCCGACCACGGGCGAGCGATGTCACCGGAGACGATGCGCATCGACGTGATGCTGATGAAGCGGCATAACATCAACGCGGTCCGCACCAGCCACTATCCGCCCCACCCGTACTTCCTCGACCTGTGCGACGAGCTCGGGCTTTGGGTGATCGACGAGTGCGACCTGGAGACGCACGGTTTCCACTTCACCGGCTGGCGCGGCAACCCGCCGGACGACCCGCGGTGGGCGCCGATGATGCTCGACCGGATGCGGCGGACCGTCGAGCGGGACAAGAACCACCCGAGCATCATCATGTGGTCGCTCGGCAACGAGAGCGACCACGGCGTCAACTTCGGCGAGCTGGCCGCGTGGACCAGGAACCGCGACCCCGGCCGGCCGCTGCACTACGAGCGTGACCGGTCCTACCGGTACTCCGACGTCTACAGCCTGATGTACACGCCGGTCGACGAGGTGGAACGGATCGGCCGGCGCGAGGAGGCCGCCACCACCGACGACCCCCAGCTCGACGCGCGCCGCCGCGCCATGCCGTTCATCTTGTGCGAGTACGCGCACGCCATGGGCAACGGCCCCGGCACGCTCGCCGACTACCAGCGGGCGTTCGAGACCTATCCGCGCTGCCAGGGCGGCTTCATCTGGGAGTGGATCGACCACGGCATCCGGCGGCGGACGCCGGACGGGCGGGAGTTCTTCGCCTACGGCGGCGACTTCGGCGAGCGGACGCACGGCGGGAACTTTTGCATCGACGGCTTGGTGTTCCCCGACCGCGTCCCCTCCCCCGGGCTCACCGAGTACAAGAAGGTCATCGAGCCAGTCCGGATCACCGGCGGCTGGGATGGCGTCACGATCGCCAACCTGCACGACTTCCGCGACCTCGCGCACCTGGACTTCACCTGGTCCCTGACCGACGACGGCGCCGAGGTGGCCGCCGGCGGCCTCGCCGTGCCCGCCATCCCGGCCGGGCAGACGGCCGAGGTCAAGGTGCCCGACCTGCCGGTGCCCGGCTCGCCCATGGGCGAGGTCTGGCTGACGGTGCGCGCGGTGCTCGCCGCCGACGAGCCGTGGGCCCCGGCCGGGCACGAGGTCGCGTGGGCCCAGTTCCCGGTGCCGGCGAACCGCCGTGCGCCCGCGGAGCCGGCCGTCCGCGCCGCCGCGGTTCCCGGGCCGGCGGTTCCCGGGCCGGCGGTTCCCGGGCCGGCGGTTCCCGGGCCGGCGGTTCCCGGGCCGGCGGTTCCCGGGCCGGCGGTTCCCGGGCCGGCGGTTCCCGGGCCGGCGGTTCCCGGACCCGCGGATTCGGGACGCGCCGTCGCTGAACCCGGCGGGCTGACGCTCGGCCCCGGCGTGTTCGACCCGCTGACCGGGCGGCTGGTCCGGCTCGGCGGGCTTGAGCTGGACGGGCCGGTGCTCGACCTGTGGCGCGCCCCGACCGACAACGACAACGGGCAGGGCGGCCGGAACTCCCTCACCGTCCCCTGGCGCGCCGCCGGGCTGGACCGGATCCAGCACCGGGTCATCGAGACGGCGGTCACCGACGACAGCATTCTGGTCCGCACGCGGGCGGCCGGAGCCGGCACCGGCACCGGCCTGCTCGCCACCTACCGGTGGACGGCGGTTTCCGGCGGCCTGCGGCTGGTGCTGCACGTCGCCCCGGACGGCGAGTGGGACTGCCCGCTCCCCCGGCTCGGCTTGCGGCTGGCCGCGCCGTCGGCGCTTAACCGGGTGCGCTGGTTCGGCACCGGGCCGGGCGAGTCGTACCCGGACAGCAGGCAGGCCGCACGCGTCGGCCTGTTCGCCGCCGACGTGGCCGGAATGCAGACGCCGTACGTCATGCCGCAGGAGAACGGCAACCGCAGCGACGTCCGCTGGGCCGAGCTGACCGGGGAACCCGGAGGCGCCGAGGACCCGGGCCTGCGGATCGAGGGAGCACCCACGTTCGGCCTGACCGTGCGGCCGTGGACGACCGAGGACCTCGAGCGCGCGCGGCACCAGACCGACCTGGTGCCGTCGCCGGACCGCATCTATGTCAACGTCGACTACGGCCAGAGCGGGCTCGGGACCGGGTCGTGCGGCCCCGGCGTGCTGCCGGAGTACCTGCTCGCGGCCGACGAGCGCAGCTTCGAAGTCATCTTCCGGCCGCTGTGATCCCGTTCGCGGGAGCGGCGCGCGTTCGCGCGGGTGAAGTTCAGCTCCTCCGCCACCGCGATGAAACCGCGCGCAGCCCGGAACGCGGGCTACGTTGCTGTCGACTATCGAGGTGAACGTGACGCCGGGCAGGATCTCCGCCGCGGCCGCCATGACCTGTTCCTCCAGGCCCCAGCCGGTATAGATCGTGGTCACCGGGCTCGCGCTGCGCTCACTTCACATCTCCTTCGCCGCTGGTGGGGGCGGGGTCGAGGTCGGCGATGGCGACGGCGAGGTTGGCGGTGGCGGTAGCGCGGACGGGCACGCGGGCTGTCGTTCCACGAGGTAGACGTGGACGAGCGACAGCACGACCTCGCCGTGCTGGTTCCGGACGGTCACCTGCTCGTCCGCGAATCCGTAGCGGCCGGCCTGCTTGGGATGGTCCCTGGTGCCCGTGATGGTCGCCGTGACGGTGATGGTGTCCCCGATGAACACCGGCCGGACGAAGCGCACCTTGTCGTAGCCGTAGCTCATCGCGCGCGGGTTGATGTCGCCCGCCGTCATGCCCACGGCGACGGACATCACCAGGGTCCCGTGCGCGATGCGGTGGCCGAACGACTGGGTGGCGCACCACTGCTCGTCCATGTGGTGCGGGAAGAAGTCGCCTGTCTGCCCGGCGTGCAGGACGATGTCGGCCTCGGTGATCGTGCGCCCGGTGGTCTGCCTGCTCGTTCCCGGCGCGTAGTCCTCGAAGAACTGCTCAACGGTCTGCACGGGCGTCGGCCTCCGTTTCCTGCTGGGATTCGTCGTACAGGCGGTCAAGGCCGGCCAGGCACTCAACATCGGTGATCGAGCGGCGCAGCGCCTGGCTGACCAGGTTCCCGGCCTGCTCTTGGAATCGCGGCCAGCCGGGATGCCGGGGCCGGACCCAGGCGAGGTCGAGCGTGCGCCGGGTCGCGCGGAAGAAGCCGGGGGCGACGGCGTTGACCGCGTCGTCGTCCCAGGCCACGGCGTTGGCCGGCTGCCCGCCCCCGGTGAAGTAGGGTCCGCGCTGCGTCGCGGCGGACGCCAGCCAGAACGCGTGCCGCACCGCTTCCGCGGGATGCTCGCTGCGTGCCGAGACCGCGATCCCGGCCCCGCCGAGGCAGGATCCGGCCGGCTCGCCGTCCGCCGACAGCGGCATGTCCGCGCAGGCGAGCCGTCGCGGCCGGAACCCGGCCCGCGCGTAGTTGCTGTAGCCGTAGGTCAGCGGGACGTAGCTGAATCCGTCGTCGCCGGACAGCCGTTCGGCGATGTCGATGGGGTTGGCGCCCAGGCACCACGCGGGCACGGCGTCCGCGAGCCGGTGCAGGTGCGCGAGCACGGCGCGGCCGTCCGCCGCGGGCAGCAGGCCGCCGCCCGGTTCCGGGCTGACCGGGGTGCCACGGCTGGCCGCCACGGTCAGGAAGCTGGCGATCGCGTCGGTCGGGGCGCCCGGCCACAAGACTTTGCCCGCGGCGGCCAGCGCGCGCACCTCGTCCCAGGTCCGCGGCGGCGCCGGGAGCAGGTCCGGCCGCCAGGCCGCCACCTGGGCGGCCGCGTCGACGGGGAGCGCCCACTGCCGCCCGGCGTACTGGTAGCTGGCGTGCGACGGGCCGACGGACTGGGCGGCCAGGTCCGCGAGTTCAGCGCCGAAGCCGGTCCCGTCGAGCGGGAGGAGGAGGCCCGCGGCGACCGCGTGCGGCACGTGCGGGTGGTCGATCACCAGCAGGTCATAGCGGGCGGCGAGCGTGTCCGGCAGCAGGTCGCCGAAGTCCTTGAGCGACCGCGCCGTCCAGGTGACCTCGGTGTTGCCGGTGAGCGCGGTATCGTCCCCGGCCGGGCGGGCTGCCTCGGCGGCCAGCAGCGAGTCCAGCCCCCGCGGGTGGTCCCAGGTGATCCCGCGCAGTCGCGCCTTCACAGGCCATCATCCAGCACGTCGCAGGTGCTCCCCCCGCGCCTCACGCCGCCCCGTCCTGCCCGTCGAGCAGCTCCGCGCGGATCGCCCCGGTGTTCGCGCCGAGCCTGGGTGACCCGCCGGCGCCGCCGAGCAGCCGCCCGTCGATGCGCAGCGGCGACCGCGGGGTGCGGAGCACGACCGGGTCGTCGTCCGGCGCGGCCGGCGGCCGGACGACTTCCTGGGTCATGCGCAGCTCACGGAAGCCGTCGTGCGACACGAGTTCGGGCAGCTGGTAGACCGGCGCGCACCAGATGTCGGCGGGCTCCAGCACGTCGAGCCACTGCCTGGTGGAGCGTTTGACCAGGTGCTCGCGCAGCAGCGCGATGATCTCGTCCTTGCGGTCCCAGGCGAGCGCGGGGTCCGCGTCGTACTGGGCCAGCTTGTCCAGGCCGATGAGCTCGCCGATCTTGCGCAGCGGGCTCATCGCGATCGCCAGGTACCCGTCGCTCGTCGGGTAGACCCCGTAGGGCGCCGCGATGAACGGGTGGCCGCCGCCGGTCTCGCCGCGCCGCACCTTGAGCCCGCCGTCGTACAGGTACGCGGTGAGCAGCTCGAACTGCAGGTCAAGCATGCCCTCCAGCAGGCTGGTCTCGACCAGGCCGCCCTCGCCGGTGCGCTCCCGGCGCAGCAGCAGCGCGGTGATGCCGTGCGCGAGGTGGATCGACGCGAGCAGGTCGGCGACGGACACGCCGACCGGTACCGGGCCGTCGTCGCTGGCCCCGTTCAGCCAGGGCAGGCCGGACATCGCCTGGGCGAGCAGGTCCTGGCCCGGCTTGTCCTTCCACGGGCCGGAGTCGCCGTAGCCGCTGATGCTGCCGTAGACGATCCGCGGGTTGACCGCGCGTACCGACTCGTAGTCCAGGCCGAGCCTGGCCATCACGCCCGGGCGGAAGTTCTGCACGATGACGTCGGCCCGGGCGGCCAGCCGCCGGACTTCCTCCAGGTCTGACGGCCGCTTGAGGTCGGCGGCGAAGCTCTCCTTGCCGCGGTTCATGGCGTGGAAGGACAGCGAGTCCCCGTCGACCTCCAGGCCCGCGAAGGAGAGCCGCCGGCCGAGCTCGCCGGTCAGCGGCCGCTCGATTTTGATGACCCGCGCGCCCAGGTCGCCGAGCCGCAGCGCGGCCACCGGGCCCGCGAGGAACTGGCTGAAGTCGAGGACGAGCATGCCGTCGAGGGGACGCCAGCCGGACGGGCCGGCCGGTCCGTCCCCGGCGCGAAGACCGGCAGCATCCGTCACGTCGTTCATTCAGCGGCTCCGTATATCCCTAGAAAAAACGTTTGTTCAGAGATGACCATGACATGTAAAACCCTGTCAAGCAAATCGCCCGGCTCGCCCCGGGACGGGGTCCGGGGTTGGCCTTGTCAGGCGATCCGCAGCACCCCGGACGGCGGTGCCGGCGCCTCCGCCGGGACTCGCACCCGCAGCGCCCACGGCTCCCTGATCCAGCTCAGCTCCTCGTCGCGGCCGAGCAGCCGTACCGAGGAGGGCTCGCGGTCGAGCAGACCGGCGGCGGCGCCCAGGCTGGTGATCTCGGCCACGCCATCGGCCGGCCAGGCGAGCAGCGTCGCGTACACCACGTCGCCGGCCTGGGTGAACCGCACGTCGCGCGGTGTGTAGGGCAGGTCGGACTCCCGGGCCATGACCTCCTCGCCCGCCGCGCCCGACCCGCTGGCGCCGCCCCGGCCGGTCGGGCCCTCGCCGTGCACCCGCCACGGCCGGGTGCTGTAGATCGCCTCCCCGTTCACGTCCAGCCACGCGCCGATCTCGGTGAGCGCGGCGCGGCACTCATCGTCGACCGTCCCGTCCGGGCGCTGCACGACGTTCAGCAGCATCGACCCGTTCTTGCTGACGGTGTCGGCGAGCATCTGGATGACCTGCCGGGAGCTCTTGTACTTCTCCCCCGCGCAGTAGAACCAGTCTCCGATGCTGGTCTCGAGCTGCCACGGCCAGGGCTCGATCCCGGACGGCAGGAATCGCTCGATGTCGAGGAGCAGCGCCTCCCGGTCGACGTCCGGGATCGTCTTCGCGTCCACGGCGCCTTCGGCGCCCCACTCGTGGCACAGGTTGTAGTACGCCGCGGCGAACTCGAGGCCGCGGCGCGACGGCGGCTGTCCCGGGCAGACGCTGCCCGCGTCGAACGGCAGCCGGGCGTCATCGAGCAGCACCATCTCCGGGCGGTGCGCCCGCACCAGGTCGGCGAGCCGGTCGTAGTAGCGGTCGATGAAGTCCGCGCGCGGCGCCTCGCCGGGACGGCGCACCGGGCCGTACAGGTCGGCCGGGTCCAGCCCCTCCCACCAGGTGCCCGCGCCGTCCGCCGCGGTCAGGTTCCCGTCGTAGGGGACGCCCGCGAGCGGGCCCGCGGCGTCGGCCGCGAACGCCGAGTCGAGCCAGCGCCAGGTCCACGAGCCCGCGTGCATGCTGACGCCGAAGTGCAGCCCCGCCGCCCGCGCCGCGGCCGCCCAGCGGCCCACGATGTCCGACTTCGGGCCTACGTTCACCGCGTTCCACGGCTGATGGGCCGAGTCCCACAGATCGAAGTTGTCGCAGTGCGCGGCGAGCGCCACGAAGTACCGCGCCCCCGCCCGCCGGTAGAGGTCCATCAGGTCCTCGGCGTCGAACTTCTCCGCGTGCCAGGCGTTGATCAGGTCCTTGTGCCCGAACTCCGACGGGTGCCCGAACCGCTCCCGGTGGCGCTTCGCCTGACGGTCCACGCGGGGGTGCTCCCACTCCTCCGTCCCGTCGTAGGGGCCGTAGAGGTGGCGGGCGTACCAGTCCCCCGACATCGCCACCGACTGCGGCCCCCAGTGCGCCCAGACGCCGAACTTGGCGTCGCGGAACCATTCGGGGATCCGGTGCCCCCGCAGCGATTCCCAGGTCGGCTCGAACGGGGCCTGCGCGGTACCTGCCATGAGTTCTTCCCTTCGCCGGCTTGCGTCCGCCGTGGACCGCCGTCAGGCTTGACATTGCCCGACATGCTCCTCAAGGATGATCAAACGTTATTTCATACACGGAAGGGCACGCTAGGGGTAATGGTCAATCAGCCGCCAGGCGAGATCCCGCCGGTGCTCTTCGGCGCCGCGTACTACCACGAGTACCAGCCCTCCGAGCGGCTGGCGACCGACCTGGACCTGATGGCCGCGGCCAGGTTCACCGTGATCCGGGTCGGTGAGTCGGTCTGGTCCACTTGGGAGCCGGAGGACGGACAGTTCGACCTGGAATGGCTGGCCCCCGTCCTCGACGGCGCCCGCGAGCGCGGCATCGGCGTGCTCCTCGGCACTCCGACCTACGCGGCGCCGCCCTGGCTGCAGCGCAAGCACCCGGAGATCGCGGCGCAGCGGGCGGACGGCACCGCGGTCCCGTGGGGCGCGCGGCAGGAGATCGACTTCACCAGCCCCGTGTTCCGCCGCTACGCCGAACGCGTCGTCCGCCAGATCGTCGCCCGGTACGCCGACCACCCGGCGGTCATCGGGTACCAGGTGGACAACGAACCGGGCCTGCTGCTGATGCACAACCCCGCGATCCTCGACGGCTTCGCCGAGCGGCTGCGCAAGGAGTACGGCACCGTCGAGGAGCTCAACCGGCAGTGGGGCCTGACCTACTGGTCACACCGGCTGTCGGACTGGTCGCAGCTGTGGCCGCCACACGGCAACACCACGCCCTCCTACGACCTGGCCTGGCGCCGCTACCAGGCCGACCTGACCACTGACTTCATCACCTGGCAGGCCGGGATCGTCCGCGAGCTGAAGTGCCCCGGGCAGTTCGTCACGACCTGCCTCGCCTACAGCCGCCCGGCCGTCGACGACGTGGCGCTCGCCGGGGCACTCGACGTGACGGCGGGCAACCACTACCACGCGGTCCAGGACGAGCTGCGCCTGCCGGACACCGAGCGGCGCTACGGCACGTGGACCGCGCAGGGCACCTGGCAGTTCTACCTGTCGGCGGACCGGATGCGGGGGTCGCGCCAGGCGCCGTTCCTGGTCACCGAGACCGGGGCGACCTCGATCAGCGGCTCGTCGTACAACTACCCGCCGTACGACGGGCAGCTCCGCCAGTCGGCCTGGGCCCTGGTGTCCCGCGGTGCGCGGATGGTGGAGTACTGGCACTGGCACACCCTGCACTACGGCTGGGAGACGTACTGGGGCGGCGTGCTCGGGCACTCGCTCGAGCCGGGCCGGATCTACGCCGAGGCCCAGGTCATCGGCCGGGAGCTGGCCGCCGCGGCGCCCGCGCTGCGCGACCTGCGGCCGGACGCGGACGTGACATTCCTCCGCTCGCTCGACAGCAACTGGGCGATGCAGTACCAGCCGCCGCTCGGCGCCGGCCCCGGCGCCCTCGACCCCGACCCGCGCTCCTACGACGCGATCTTCGGCGCCTTCTACCAGGGCTTCTTCGACGCGGGCGCCCAGGCGGGCATCGTCTCGGTCCCCCAGCTCGCCGGCACTACCGCCGATGAGCTTGCCCGGCGACATCCCGTGCTCGTCGCGCCCGGGCTGTACATCGCCGGCGACGAGACCCTGGAACTGCTCGACGCCTACGCGCGGGCGGGCGGGCACCTGATCCTGACGTTCCGTTCCGGCTACGCGGACACCGAGGCCCGGGCGCGGGCCGAGGTCGCGCCGGGACGGCTCCGGGCGGCCGTCGGCGCGCACTACCTGGAGTACTCCAACCTGCGCGCGCCGGTCCCGGTGACGGCCGCCCCCGGTGGCGGCCTGCGCCTGCCGACCGGGGCCCGGGCGACCGGGTGGGCGGACGGCCTGGTCACCGACGACGCGGAACCGCTCGCCTGGTACGACCATCCGCACTTCGGCCGCTGGCCCGCCGCCACCACCCGCGCGCACGGCGCGGGCCGGGTGACCTACGCCGGCACGCTGCCCGACCACGGCTTCGCGGTCGCGCTGGCCAGGTTCGCCATGGATGGCGGTACGATCGCGGAACGGTCCGGCTGGGGACCGCCGCAGCCCGTCCGAGTGACGTCGGCCGTCAACGGCGCGGGCGAACGGCTCTGGTTCGTGCACCACTGGTCCTGGGGCGCGGCGGAGGTCACCGCCCCGACGGCGCTGACCGACGTGCTCACCGGCGAGGAGATCGCGGCCGACACGGCGGTGGCGCTGCGCGACTGGGACATCCGCGTCTTCCGGGCGGCACGGTGACCGCGGGAAGCACGGGGAGCACCGCGGACGGGACTCACCCGCACGGGCTGCGCTGCGCGCACCTGGAGAACCCGCTCGCCGTCGCGCCCGACCGGGTGCGGTTCAGCTGGGTGCCCGCGAGCGCGCAGCGCGCCTTCCGGGTGATCGTCACCTCCCCGGCCGGGGACCTCCACTGGGACAGCGGCCGCGTGGACTCAGCGTCCGCCGCCGACGTCGCCTACGCGGGCCCGCCGCTGGCCGCCGGCGAGCGCTACGCCTGGCGGGTCCGGGTGTGGGACGACACGGGCAGCGACTCGCCGTGGAGCCAGACCGCCTGGTTCGAAGTCGGGGCCGAAGACTGGGACGCGTCGTGGATCGCCCCCATGCCGACGGGCGAGCCGTTCGACCCGCCCGGCGGCCCCGAGCCGTTCGACCCCCTCGCCGCGTCCCTGCCGCCCGCCCCGTACCTGCGGCGCGAGTTCAGCGTCACGCGGCCGGTCGCCCGTGCCCGGCTGCGCGTCACCGCGCGCGGCCTGTACGAGGCACGGCTCAACGGGCAGCGGGTCGGCGACCTGCTGCTGCAGCCCGGCTGGACCGACTACGCGCGACGGCAGCAGTACCAGGCCTACGACGTGACCGGGCTGCTGCGCCCGGGCGCCAACGTCCTCGGCGCGCTGCTCGGCGACGGCTGGTACTGCGGCTTCACCGGCTTCGACGCCAAGCGGCCCGGCTATCACTACGGGACCGCGCCGGCGCTGCTCGCCCAGCTCGACATCACGTTCGCCGACGGGACGACGCAGCGAGTGGTCACCGACGACGGCTGGCGGGCCACCGCCGGCGCGATCCGGCACGCCGACCTGCTGATGGGCGAGCGGCAGGACGCGTCGCTCGAACCGGCCGGCTGGGACGCCCCCGGCTTCGACGCGAGCGGCTGGCGCGGTGTCACCGCCCGCCCGCGCGACGCCACGCCGCTGGTCCCCGACCCCGGCGCGCCGCTGCGCGCCACCGGCGAGCTCAGCCCGCGCTCCATATCACCGCGCGCGGGTGGCTACCTCGTCGACTTCGGCCAGAACCTGACGGGGTGGGTGCGGCTGGCGGCGGACGTCCAGGCGGGGACGCGGATCCGGATCCGGCACGGCGAGGTGCTCGACGCTGACGGGAACCTGTACACCGAGAACCTGCGCACCGCCCGCCAGCTCGACGAGTACACGGCGGCCGGGGGTCCCGCCATGTTCGAGCCGCACTTCACCGTGCACGGCTTCCGGTACGCCGAGATCACCGGCCTGCCGGAACCGCCGCGCGCCGGCGACGTGACCGCCGTGGTCGTCGGCTCCGACACGCCGCCCGCGGGAAGCTTCGACTGTGACGTGCCGTGGGTGAACCGGCTGCACGCCAGCATCGACTGGGGCCAGCGCGGCAACTTCGTCAGCGTGCCGACCGACTGCCCGCAGCGTGACGAGCGCCTGGGCTGGCTCGGCGACGCCCAGGTGTTCGCACGGACCGCCTGCTACAACCGGGACGCCGCCGCGTTCTTCGGCAAGTGGCTAGACGACGTGGCCGACGCCCAGCTCCCCTCCGGCGCGTTCCCCGACATCGCGCCGCGCCTTTGGTTCACCGAGCCCGGCGCGCCCGGCTGGGGCGACGCCGGCGTGATCGTCCCGTGGACGCTGTACCTGATGTACGGCGACCGCGGGATCCTGCTGCGGCACCTGTCCGCGATGACCGCCTGGATGGACTTCCTTGAGCGGGAGAACCCCGGCTGCCTGCGCACTCGCGGGCTGGGCGCGAACTACGGCGACTGGCTCTCCCCGCACGGCGACCACACACCGCGCGACCTGCTGGCCACGGCGTACTGGGCGTACGACGCCGACTTGATGGCCCGGATCGGCGCGGCGGTCGGCCGGCCGGACATCGCCGGGTCCTACCAGTCGCTGCTGCGGCGCATCCGGACCGCCTTCCGCGACGCGTACGTGCGACCGGACGGCACCATCAGGGGCGACACCCAGACGGGGTACGTGCTCGGCCTGCGCATGGGCCTGGTGCCGGACGCGGCCGTGGCGGCTGGACATCTGGTGAGGGTCCTGGAACGTGATGGGTGGCATCTTTCGACCGGGTTCCTCGGTGTCAGCTACCTGCTGCCCGTGCTGTGCGAGTACGGGCGCGCCGACGTGGCCTACCGGGTGCTCGAGCGGGACTCGGCCCCGTCCTGGCGGCACATGACCGACAACGGCGCGACGACGATCTGGGAGCGCTGGGACGGCTGGACGGCCGAACGGGGCTTCCAGTCGCCGCACATGAACTCCTTCAACCACTACGCGCTCGGCTCGGTCGGCGAATGGCTGTACCGGTTCGTGCTCGGCATCGAGCCCGCCGAGCCCGGATTCGGGCGGGTGCTGCTGCGGCCGCACCCCGGCGGGTCGCTGACCAGGGTCAGCGGCGGCTACCGGTCGGTGCGCGGCACGATCGAGACCGGCTGGGCACGCGACGGCGGCGAGTTCCGGCTGCGCGTGAGCGTGCCGCCGGGCATGCGGGCGAGCGTCCGGGTGCCGAGCGCGGAACCGGAGCGGGTCCGAGACGGCGACGGGTCGCCGCCGGACCGCGTGGCCGCCTACCCGGGCGCCGTCGACGCGCTCGAGGCGGTGTTCGAGACCGGTCCCGGCGCGCGCGAGTTCCGTGGCCCCGCGCTGCCCGGGTAAGCCCGCGGCCTGATCTCCGACGTCCGCGACGTCTCAGGGGTAACGGACTACGCCACCGCCGAGGATCAGCCCGCCGCGTGAGCCCGGTCAGGGGTAGCGGCTTCGGCCGCCTCCTGGAAGTCGACGATGGCCTCGCCGTAGTCCCTCGCCCAGTTCGTCAGGACCTCGATGGGCTCGACGAGGGTCTGGCCGAGGTCGGTGAGGCTGTACTCGACCCGCCGTGGCGCTTCGGCATGGCGGTTGACCAGGCCGTACTGCTGGAGCCGGCGCAGCGTCTGGGTGAGGACCTTGCGCGAGATGCCGCCGATGAGGTCGGCGAGCTCACCGTGCCGGCGGGGCTGATGGCTGAGCCCGAAGATCACGAGCACGGCCCACTTGTCGGAGATGATCTCGACCGCCAGGCGCGTGGGGCAGTCGGCGAGGAAGACCGGCCCGGCCTCGTTCTGCATGAAACCGAAGGTACCAGGAGGTAACTCACGGCTCCGTAACGTCGTCGGTGAGCAACGAAAATCAGCACCAGCTGCGGAGGAGTCACATGTCACGAGTTGTCGTGTTCGATGAGTTCGGCGGGCCGGATGTCATGCACGTCGTCGAGGAGCCCGCCGCCGAGCCCGCGGCCGGCGAGGTACGGGTCAGGATCGAGGCGTTCGCCGTCAACCCGCTCGACCAGATGATGCGCTCCGGCGCCTCGCCCGCATCCGTCCCACTGCCGCACGCCCGCCTCGGCATCGAGGGAACCGGCGTCATCGACGCGCTGGGCGATGGGGTCAGCGGGCTGCGGATCGGCGACCCGGTCATCCTCACGGCCATTCCGGACGCGAGCGTCAGGGGCAGCTACGCCGAGTACACCACGGTCCCCGCGACCCGAGTCGTCGCCCGGCCGGCCGGGCTCGGCATCACGGAGGCGGCGGCGGTCTGGGTCGCGTACTCCACCGCCTACGGCGCGCTCGTCGAGAAGGCGGGGATGCGGCCCGGCGACCACGTCCTCATCACCGCCGCGTCCGGCGGCGTCGGCCGGGCGGCGATGCAGATCGCCAATCAGATCGGGGCCGTGCCCATCGCCGTCACCCGGCACACTGCGAAGAAGGACGACCTGCTCGCCGCCGGCGCCGCCGCGGTCGTCGCCACCGACCACGATGACGTCGGTGACGCCGTCCGCCACCACACCGGCGGGACCGGCGCCGACATCGTTCTCGACGTTGTCATGGGCCCTGGCCTGCTGGATCTCCTGAAGGCGGCCCGCCCCGAAGGAACGCTGGTCGCCGCGGGCTTCCTGGACCCCCGGCCCACGCCCTTCCCGGCCAGCACACCACTCACGATCTTCCGCTACCGGAGCTTCGAGCACACCCTCGATGACGTCGCGGTGCGGCGCATGGCGGCCTTCCTGAACGCCGGTGTACGCCTCGGCGCACTGCGGCCCGCCATCGACAAGACATTCGCCCTCGACGACGTCGTCGAGGCGCACCGCCACCTCGAGAAGGGGCTCCACGCCGGAAAGAAGATCGTCGTCACGGTCTAAACGGACAGGATGAGCCGGACCGTGGTGCGACGTGTTCGCCGGGGGCGGGTTACCGGCGGAAACGGTAGTGGTGTCTGCCCGCTCCTGCGCGCAGGCCGCGGGCCCGGTCCGGCCTGGGGGCCGGGTCCGGGTCATCGGCGGCGAACCACGCGCCGCCGGGAAGGTCCGGCAGCCGTACCTCGGCAACTGCGCCGACCGGGATAGACACGTCCACCTTGATGCCGTCCGGGTCGCGCCGCCATGAGCAGGCCAGCCGGCCGTACGGCGTGGTGATCGACGCCGCTACCTCGTCCAGGCCGTCGACCAGCGCCGGGCTGATCAGCGGCTCACGGTATCCGCAGGACCCCGGCGCCTGTCTAAGGCCGGCCAGTCCGGCGAAGAACCACTCGTCGATCGCGCCGAGCATGAAGTGATTCTGCGACATGCGGCCGGCCGGGCCGTCCCACGCCTCGGTGAGCGCGGTCGCGCCGTGCGTGACCTGGTAGCCGTAGCTGGGGCTGTCGGTCCTGGTCGCGACCCGGTACAGCAGCTCGTCCTGGCCCGCCGCCGACAGCACGCGGAAGATCGCGGGCAGCGCGATCTCGCCGACGGTGAGGTGGTCGCCCGCCGCCGCGACCGAGCCGGCCAGGTGGCGCGCCACGCGGTCCCGTGCCGCGTCCGGCACGGCGTCCATGTCCAGCGCGAACGCGTCGCAGGCCTGGCTGCCGCTGCCGTAGGTCCCCTCGTCCGCGCGGAAGAACCGCGCGTGGAACGCCGCCGCGATCGCCGCCGCCAGTCCCCGATACTCCGCGGCCTCGGTCGCCTCGCCAAGCACCCCGGCCACCTGGGCGAGCCCGCGGGCGACGTGCCAGTAGCCCCACGTGGCCGCGACGGCGACGGGCGTGGAGTCGTCGGTCGTGATCCAGTCGCCGAGGCCGTAGCCGAGGATGTTGCCCTCCGCCTGCGATGCCAGGTAATCGGCGTAGCGGCGCATCGCCGGGTAGTACTCCGGCAGCACGCCGTCGTCGCCGAAGACGCGGTACAGCTGCCAGGGGACCAGCACGATCGCGCCACCCCAGTTCGGGTCGTCGCGGAACCGGCCGAGCTCGCCGTCGAAGACCACGTACTCGGGCGCGGTGGTGGGGACCATGCCGTCGGGCAGCTGCGCGGCCGCGATCCGCCGCATCAGGTCGCGGAAGTACGCCGCGACGTCGTAGCCGCGGCTTACCACGCCGAAGAGCAGGTGATCCTGCTCCAGCCAGCCGAGCTTCTCGCGGTGCGGGCAATCGGTCAGGACGCTGAACATGTTGCCCTGCACCGCGCGGTCGATGATCCGGTGGATGCCGTTAAGCAGGTCATCCGAGCAGCGGAACGATCCGGACGGCTGGTTGCCGGCGCGCAGCGCCAGGGCGGACACCGTCGCCCCGTCCGGCAGGCCGTGCGCCTCCACGTACCGGAACCCGTGGTACGTGAACTCGGGGTGCCAGTCCTGCGGGCCGCTCGTGGTCACGTAGCTGTCGAAGATCGGCCAGCCGGTGGCCCGCTGGCTGACCCGGCCGCTGTCGTCGAGCAGTTCCCCCGGCAGCAGCCTGACCTCCTGGCCCGGCGCTATCTCCTTGTCTGACTCAGGGTCGCCGATTCGCAGCCGCGGCCAGCCCGCGATGTTCGTGCCGATGTCGAAGACCCGCACGCCCGGCGCCGGAGTGCTGACGCTCACGGCCGGGATCTCCTCGATGACCCGCACGGGCGGGGCGAGCCGCGCGACCAGGCGGGGCGCGTAGTCCAGCTCGACAGCCGAAGTCCAGCCCAGCCGGTCGTCCGGTGTGCCGCCGGAGGTGTCCGGGATGCCGCTGAGGGTGTCCAGCGTGCCCCCGGAGGTGTCCCATGCCGGGTCGTGGCGGCGGGCGTCGTAGTCCTCGCCGCCGTACCAGTGCGACCGGAGCGCAGGCCCGAGCGCGGCCCGCCAGGAGCCGTCGGTGACGACGCGGGTCACGGAGCCGTCCGCCGCGGTGCTCTCCAGCTGGGCGATCGCACGCGGACGGCACTGCGTGCCGGTGAACTTGGTGTACCGGTCCGCGAGCCGGGTGACGTGGGCGATGCCGGTGCCGAGCCGGAGGCCGAGCACATTCCCGCCGGGCCGCAGCAGACCGGTGACGTCGTAGGCGCAGTAGTCCACCTCCTGCCGGAAGTCGCCGTACGGCGGCTCGAGCACCGCGTCGCCGATCCGGACGCCGTTGAGGCTGGCCACGTAGACGCCCGCCCCGGACACGTACAGCCGCGCCGACGCGGCCGGGGCGGCCAGGCCGAAGCGGCGGGCCAGCAGGGGCAGCCCCTCCGGATCAGCAGCGTCCGCATCGGCGGTCCCCGCCCAGAGCGGGTGCGTGATCCAGCGAGCCGACCAGTCGGATTCGGCGAGCAGGCAGGTCTCGCACCGGTGCACCGCGCTGACGGCCGGACCGGCGTCGCCGGGCGCCCACGCACGCACTTGCCAGTACACCGCGCGGCGGCTGCCCAGCGGCGTTCCCGCGTACCTGACCCGCTGCCCGGGCCCGCTGACCCGGCCGGTGTCCCACAGGTCGGGGCGCCCCGCCTCGAGGAGGCCGGGGCTGGTGGCGGCCGAGACCCGGTAGGCGGCCTGGGCCGCGTCTGGCTGGTCGCTGTCCAGCGTCCAGCGCAGCACCGGTGTGCCGGTGCCGAGCCAGGCGGGCGAGTCCAGGTCCTCGGCCCGCAGCCGCGTCACGGTGAGTACCGGCCGCCGCCGGCCGCTGGGTATCCGCATTCTCAAATGATATAACGATTGATCATGGCACAAACAAGGATCCACGGCGGACCGGTCCCGGACCGGCGGGCCGTGGTGAGCAGGCACGACGTCGTCCTCAGCCAGCCGGACGAGAACTGCCCGGTCCAGGTCGGGAACGGCGACTTCGCGTTCAACGCGGACGTGACCGGGCTGCAGACGTGCTACGGCAACACCCTGTCCTCGTGGGGCTGGCATTCCGCGCCGCTGCCCGCGGGCCTGCGCCCCGAGGACCGGGAGCGGACGCCGGTGGTGACCAACGGCCGGACCCGCTACTACCTGGCGCCGCACAGGCAGGACGAGCTCGCCGGGTGGCTGTATGACAACCCGCACCGGCTCAACCTCGGCAGGCTGTACTTCGCCCGCGGCACCGGCGAGGCGCTCGAGCCAGGCGATATCGACACCCCCCGCCAGCGGCTCGACCTGTGGCGGGGCGCGATCACATCAGCCTTCACGTCGCAGGGTGCCGCTGTGGAGACCACGACGGTCTGCCATCCCGAGCTGAGCATCGTCGCGGTCCGCGTGCGCTCGGAGCTGCTCGCGGCCGGGCGGCTGAAGATCGCGCTCGGCTTCGGCTACCCGGTGCCGAACTGGGGCGTCCCGTACCTGAGCGACTGGGGCAGGCCGACCGGGCACGCCACCGACGTCCTCGGCGGCTCGCCGGGGCGCATCCGGCTGCGCCGGGTCATCGACGACACCGTCTACCACTGCGACCTGCGGGCGGACGGCGCCCGGATCGAGGCCGCGGCCCCGCACGTGGTCACGGTCGTGTCCGGCGGGCCGGTGGTCGACGTGATCTGCCGCTTCTCCCCCGAGCCCTTGTCGGGCCGGGCGGCTGGCGAGCTGCCCTCGTTCGACGAGACCGCCGCCGCGGCCGCGTCCTACTGGGAGTCCTTCTGGACGCACGGCGCCGCCATCGACCTGTCGGCCAGCGCCGACCCGCGCTGGCGGGAGCTGGAGCGCCGGATCGTGCTGTCGCAGTACCTCACGGCGGTGAACTCAGCGGGCGCCGCTCCCCCGCAGGAAAGCGGGCTCCTCCTCAACAGCTGGTACGGCAAGTTCCACCTGGAGATGACCGCGTGGCACGGCGCGCACTTCATGCTCTGGGACCGGCCGGGCATGCTGGAGGGCTGGTTCGCCTGGCTGCGGGGAACCGGCCTCGCCGCGGCCCGCGCCGAGGCGCTAGCCGAGGGGTGGCGCGGCGCCAAGTGGCTCAAGACCCCCGACCCGTACGGGCGCTGGGAGAGCTGGGAGTACGGCCCGCGCCGGATCACCCAGAACGCGCACCCGCTGTACTTCGCGGAGCTGGCCTACCGCGCGGAGCCGACCGCCGGGACGCTGGCCGCCTGGCGGGACGTGGTGTTCGAGACCGCCGACATGATGGCGGACTTCGCCGGCTGGGAGCACGCGGGCCAGCGCTACGTGCTGGGGCCGCCGGTGCTCAGCGGCGCCGAGGGTGACCTCGGGGACGACGGCTGGAACCCGACCAGCGAGCTGAACTACTGGGCCTGGTCGCTGGAGACCGCCCAGCGCTGGCGGGAACGGCTCGGGCTGCCCCGGGACCAGTGGTGGGAGCAGGTCAGGACGCGGCTGTCGTCGCCGCCGGTCGTCGACGGCGTGTACATCGACGCCGAGTCGCACCCGGAACGGTGGGACGTCGCGCCCGAGGGCAGCTGGCCGCTCACCGGGCGCTGGGCCTGCTCGCCCGGACCACGGCACCTGCGCCCGGCCTGGCTCGAGGTGTACGGGTGCATCCGCGGGCCGCTGATCGACCCCGCGGTGCTCACCGCGACCTACGAGCGGATCGCCGCCGCGCTGCGCGGCAGTGATCAGGTGGCGAACATCTGGGGCACCGACTTCCCGATGCTGGCGATGACCGCCGCCCGCCTCGGCCGGCCGGACGAGGCGGTGGACTGGCTGCTCGCCGACGCGCCGCGCAACCAGTACTCGGCGGCCGGGTTCAGCAACGGCTGGTATCTGCCGGGCAACGGCGGGCTGCTGTGGGCGGTCGCGATGATGACGGCGGGCTGGGGCGACGGGCCGGCCGACGGTACGGGCAGCGGGCCGGGCGGCGACTGCCCGGGCTGGCCGGACGACGGGTCGTGGACGGTCAGGCACGAGGGCTTCCGGCCCGCGCCATGACGACCGGGCCGAGAGAACGGGCGGGGACCGAGAGGATGCGACGTGATGGCGGACGGGTTGTCTAGTGGGTGACGTGCGGGCCGGCCGGGGACTGCGCGGCGCCGGTCTCCATCGACTCATACAGCGCCTCGAGCAGGCGCAGCGTGCCGACGTTCTCGGCGGCCGGGGAGCGCGGCCGGCCGCCGGCCGCCGCCGCCCGCAGGACCGAGGCCATCGGCCCGAGGAAGGCGTCGGGGATCCACCGCTTCGTCACCGGGTACGGCAGCCAGCCGTCGGTGGGGACCACGTCGCTGCGCACCTCGAGGGTGTCAGGGCGGCCGTGCGGGTAGTCGTACAGCAGCCCGAGCGTGCCGCGGATCGCTCCCTTGGTGCCGTCGACGCGGAACGACGCGGACGGGTCGCCCCAGTGGTTCTCGTGATGCGCGTGCACCAGGGCGCGGGCGCCGGACGCGAACGCGTACGTGGTGATCGTGCGGGTCTCCCCCCTGACCTTTTGGCCCGGGGTCCGGCCGCCCGCGCAAAAGACGGTCTCCGGCTCGCCCAGGAACCAGCGCACCACGTCGTGGTAGTGAATCGAGTGGTAGAGCAGCTCCAGGCGCGGCGTCTCCGCCAGCCACGTCCAGCCGGCGAAGTCGGTCTCGATGTCGATGTCGAAGGTCAGTGCCGTCACCTCGCCGATCCAGCCGAGCTCGGTCATCCGGTACGCGGCGGCGATGCCCTCGTCGAACCGGAGCTGCTGGTTCACGCCGAGCACCACCCCGCGCGCGGCCGCGAGGTCGGCCATCGCCACCGCTTGCGCGGGCGTCGGCGCGAACGGCTTCTGGCCGAGCATGTGCCGCCCGGATTCGATCACCCGCCGCGCGATCTCCGGCTGGGCGCGGCTCGGCACCGCCACGTCGACGACGCGCACCCGGTCGTCGGCGAGCAGCGCGGGCAGGTCCGGATAGACCGCCGGAATTCCGTGCCGCGCGGCGACTTCTTCCGCCGTTGCCCGGTCGACGTCGGTTATCCCGGCGATTTCCAGCCCGGCGGCACGGTAGGCGGGCAGGTGCGCGGTGTCGACGATGGCGCCAGCTCCGACGATCGCGATCGGCACCCGGTGTTCGCGCGGGACGTCAATTCGGCAGAATTCCGCTACCTCGGCGAAAATGTCGATCACGTAAACAACTCCGTTTCGCATCGGCGTGTAGTGTCTGGCCGGCCCGCGCCCGACATAGCATTTATAGGACAATCGATTATCCAGGAGGGGGATTCGGGCCATGGTGACGCTTAAAGACGTGGCCAGGCGGGCGGGGGTATCTGTCTCTCTGGTTTCCCGCGTGCTCAACGAGGATCCGGGCGTCCGGGTGCGGGACAACACGCGGGACCGCATTCTCCGGCTCGCCGAGCAGATGGACTACCGCGCCAACCACGCGGGCCGCGCGCTGCGGCTGTCCCGTTCCGGCGCGCTCGCGCTGCTCGTCCCCGACGTGCACAACGCGGTGTTCGCCGAGCTGCTGAACGGGGTCGAGGACGGCGCGGACGAAGTCGGCCACACCGTGCTGCTCGGCCGGGCGGAGCGGGTCGGCAAGGACCGTGACATCCTGCGCAGGCTGGTCGGCGAGGGCCGGGTGGACGGCTGCCTGCTGCAGCGCGGCGACCGACTGGACGACCAGACGCTCAGCGCGCTGATCACCCACGACGTGCCGGTGGTGCTGGTGAACGGCACCAGCCCGCGCGGCAGCGCCACCTACAGCTCGGTGTCGGTCGACGACGCGGCGGGCGCGCGGCTGGCCGCCGCGCACCTGATCGGCCTCGGCCACACCCGGCTCGGCCTGGTCAGCGGGTCGCGCACCACCGGGACCGCCCGCCGCCGTGAGGAGGGGTTCCGGGAGGCGCTGCACGCCGCGGGCCTGCGGCAGAGCACCGAGTGGACCCGGCGGCTCGGCTACGAGCCCGAGCAGGGCCGCCGGGCGCTCGGCGAGATCATGTCCGCCAAGCGGCGGCCGACGGCCCTGGTGGTGGCCAACATCAACGCCGCGTTCGGCGTGCTCGGGGCCGCGCGCGAGCTGGGCATCGACGTGCCCGGCGAGCTGTCGGTGATCGCCATTCACGACGACTGGGTGGCCGGGTACACGGCCCCGCCGCTGACCACGGTGCGGATGCCGCTGTACGAGATGGGCCGGCAGGCCGTCCGGGTGCTGATGGACGTGCTCAACGGCAAGGAACCGACCGAGGTGATGATCACCGAGCCCGGGCCCGAGCTGGTGCTCAGGTCCACGACGGCGCCGCCCGCGGCCTGACGGCTCACCAGGCCCACTCAGCGGCGGGGACGTGCATAGTGTCCTTCCGCATCGGCGTCTGGCCGGTCCCGGTCTGCGTGGTCCCGGCGTCGCGCATCGGGCGGGCGGAGTACATCGGCCTGATGGTGCCCTCGGGGGAGATCCGCGTGACGTCGTCGCCCCGCCAGGCCGTGACGAATTCGCGGTCCGCCGCCATCTCGGTGACCGTGGTCTCCGGCACCGGGAACTCGATCGTCACCCGCTCCCCCGGCCGCGGCCCGGCGACGGACAGGTACCCGTCCGGCGCCCACAGCCCGGGCTCGCTGCCCTTGGTCACCCGGGGCCCGTCCGCGCCGGGCGGCTGCCTGGTCACGGTGAGCTTGGCGTAGCCCGCCCAGTCCGGGATTCGGACCCGCAGCTCGCGCGCCGCGGCGGACATGGTGATGTCGACCCGGCCCCGGTAAGGCAGCCAGCTGGCCACCCGGGCCAGCCGGTGCGCCCGCGACAGCAGCAGGTTGACCCGCACGATCTGATCGTCGCCGGTCACCACGTTGTTCCAGCCGAGGAACAGCCCGCGCACCCCGGAGCCGACACAGCAGGCCTGCACGTCGCTGGTGTGCCCGCGGCCGAACGGCACGTCGGAGACGAAGTCGTTGGGCGCGCCGTAGCCAGCGAACGCGCCGCGCACCCGCTCGCCGACCCGGGCGTAGGTGATCCAGCCGTGCTCGTCCCGGGACGTGTCCGGCGCCGACTCCACCCAGTCCAGCTCGAGGAGCTGCGATTCGGTCAGGTGATTGCGCAGGAACCGCTCGGCCACCGACCAGTACCCGGTGTGTCCCGCCTTCGCCAGCGTGATGGCGGTGGAGATCAGGTCCACCAGCGAGCAGCACTCGTGCTCGTACCGCTGCTCCCCCAGGTCACCCGGCGTCCAGCCGAAACTGGTGACGTGGCCGAGCGCCCAGTCGTAGGCGCGCCGCGTGAACTCGGTCAGCGCGTGGTAGCCGGCGTGCACCGCGTACCGGGCCAGCCCGTCGAGGGTGCCGATCCGGGTGTGGAAGTGGGCACTGCGGTAGGCCAGCGCGGCGTTGAAGCTGCCGTCGGGGTTGAACACGCCGCTCTTGGTCACGATGAGCCGGGCGAACCAGCCGCACAGGTCGAGCGCGTCCTGGCTGCCGGTCGCCTGGTGGTAGCGCAGCAGCGGCATGATCAGCCGGCCGCTGAAGGAAGCGGGATCGGGCGCCAGGTGCAGGTCGATCGCGTTACGCGAGGGCCAGCCGTCCGGCTTGTATTCAGAGGCCGGGTAGTACCAGGCGTCCCGCTCCTTGACCGCGATCCTGACGAGGGCCGCGACCTGGCGGTCGGCCGCGGCCTTGAGGTCCGGGTCCTGGCTGTCCACGTAGCTGGTGGTCAGCGCCAGCAGCGTGGCCCGCTGGTCGATCAGGTTCGCGTTCGGCTCCCAGTGGCCGCGGGGATTCACCTGACGATAGGTCAGGCCGTCGGGTCCCAGGAAGCGGAGCAGTCCGGACCGGTAGCGCCGCTCGGACTCGGCCCAGTCGGAGCGGCCGGTCATCTGCCGGGCGAGGACCGCGGCGTCGGTGAGGCGGCCGTGGCTCGACCCGTAGTCCCAGTCGCCGTGGCGGAGGTACGCGGGGCGCTCAAGCAGGTTGGCGCTGAAGTAGGGGATGTGATCGTAGTCGGCGTCGGCGAGCCCCGCGACGGCGTTCATCGCCAGTGCGGCTCGCTCCTCCAGCAGCAGGGTGGCGGGTATCTCGTTCATCAGGAACGTATCCTGGTATAACGTTTGCTCAAAGGCAAGGGTCTTCACGGATGAACGCGGGCTTACCGGCGGACCTCGTCCTGAGCACGCGCCTGGTCCTGGGCGACCGGGCGGAGACGGGCGAGCAGGTCGAGCCGGCCTGCCTTGCTCGCCGGCGCCTTCCTCCCGGCTCACCCCGCGCCGCCGCCCGGACCGGAACGCCGTTCGGTTGAGCAGGCCATCACCGCCACGATGACTGGCCTCACCACGGAACCCCACCCCACCCCACCCTCGGTCTTCGACTCCAGGATCAGAGGTGCCAGGGCTATGCGGTGGCCGACGGCCCGTGACGGCCGCGTACCGGCCAGGGACGAGGGCGAGCCGGCACGGTCAGCGACGCCCTGACACCTCGGAATAAGCGGGCCGTTCGCGCGCCAGCGCGGCGCTGACCGCGGCCGCCGCCGCGCGGACCAGGGCGCCGAGGGCCGACTGGCTTTCCGCGGTCATGCGGCTGGTCGGCACGCTGACGCTGATGGTCGCGACCGGATCGCCGGCGCCGCCGGTGACGGCCGCCGCCACGGCGGAGACGTCGGGGCGCCACTCGCCGGTGTTGACGGCGTATCCGCGATCGCGTGTCCGCTGCAGTTCGGCGCGCAGCTCATCAGGGTCGATGATCGTCGTCTCGGTGTACCGCGGCAGCCCGCCCGCCAGCGCCTGTCCGGCCGCCGAGGCGGGGCCGAAGGCCAGCACCGCCTTGCCCTGGGCGGACGCGTGCAGCGAGAAGCTCATGCCGAGGGGCAGGACGATGCGCACCGGCTTGGACGTCTCCAGGCGCTCGACCAGCATGAGCTTGCCGCCGTCGAACATCGCCAGGTGAACCGTCTCGTCGGTGCGCCGGCGCAGGTCCTCCATGACCGGCATGGCCGCCTCGCGCAGGCTCAGGTCCACGGCGTGACGGCCCACGTCCAGCGCCTTGGTGGTGATCACCCAGCGGGTGAGGCCGTCTCCGGCGGGGCGGATCCAGCCGGCTTCCTGGAGCGTGCGCAGCGCCCGCTGCACGGAGCTCTTGGGGATGTCCGTGGCCCTGGCCAGGTCGGCGACGCCCGCCGGCTGGCGCGCGGCCACCTCCTCGAGCACGCGGAGAGCGTTCAGCACGTTCTGCACTGGTTGACTCCTCATCGAGACGGCCCCTAGGCTCGTTGTGCCATCTTACGACATGCGTGCCGTCACACGGCACATAGGAGTCAGTCTCGTGGTCCTGCACACCGGTCGTCATTTCCTCCAGATCCCCGGCCCCACGAACGTCCCCGACCGGGTGCTGCGCGCCATGGCGGCGCCGGTGATCGACCACCGCGGCCCGGAGTTCGCGCAGCTCGCGCTGGGCGTGCTCGACGCGGTCAAGCCGGTGTTCGGGACGGCCGGCCCGGTGGTGATCTATCCCGCGTCCGGCACCGGGGGCTGGGAGGCCGCGCTGGTCAACACCCTGAGCCCCGGCGACCGGGTGCTGTGCTTCGAGACCGGGCACTTCGCCACGCTCTGGCGGAACATGGCCGGCAATCTCGGGCTGGACGTCGACTTCGTCCCCGGCGACTGGCGGCACGGCGTCGACCCGGGGATCGTGCGGGACAAGCTGACGGCCGACACCTCCCGGGCGGTCAAGGCGGTCTGCGTCGTGCACAACGAGACGTCGACCGGCGTGACCAGCCGCGTGCCCGACATCCGGCAGGCGATCGACGACGCCGGGCACCCCGCGCTGCTCCTCGTCGACGCGGTCTCCTCGCTGGCGGCCATCGAGTACCGGCATGACGCGTGGGGCGTCGACGTGACCGTGGCTGGTTCGCAGAAAGGCCTCATGCTCCCGCCCGGCCTCGGCTTCAACGCCGTCAGCGCCAAGGCACTGGAGGCCTCGCGCACGGCCAGGCTGCCACGGTCCTTCTGGGACTGGAAGCCGGTTCTCGCCGCCAACGCGAGCGGTTTCTTCCCCTACACCCCGGCCACCAGCCTGCTCTACGGCCTCGACGAGGCGCTGCGGATGCTCGCCGAGGAAGGACTGCCGGCGGTCTTCGCCCGCCACACCCGGCACGCCGAGGCGACACGCGCCGCCGTCCGCGCCTGGGGACTGGACACGCAGTGCGCGGACGAGCGGGAGCATTCCCCGACCGTCACCGCCGTGGTGATGCCGGAGGGCCGCGACGCCGACAAAGTGCGCGGCATCATCCTGGAGCGGTTCGACATGTCTCTCGGCACGGGGCTCGGCCGGCTGGCGGGCCGCGTCTTCCGGATCGGGCATCTCGGCTACTTCAACGACCTGATGCTCGCGGGCACCCTGTCCGGCGTGCAGATGGGACTGCAACTGGCCGGCGAGCACATCGACCCGTCGGGCCTGAACGCGGCCCTGGAGGTGCTGCGTGCCGGCTGAAGACGATCTCGTCGCCGACCTCATGGACACGCTCGACGGGGAGGTCCGGCGGGACGATTACTCGCGGCACCTGTTCTCCCGTGACGCGAGCATGTACGCCATCACGCCGGCGGCCGTCGTATACCCCCGGCACGCCGGCGACGTGGCGGCGACGGCGCGGCTGGCGGGCGGGTATGGCGTTCCGGTCACGGCCCGCGGCGCCGGGACGAGCCTCGCCGGGCAGACCACCGGCGCGGGCGTGATCCTCGACCTGTCCCGGCACATGAGCCAGATCGTGGACCTCGATCCGGAGGAGCGGACCGCGCTCGTCGAGCCCGGGGTCGTGCAGGATCAGCTGAACCGCGCGGCGGCGGCGCACGGGCTGATGTTCGGCCCCGATACCTCGACCAGCAACCGGGCGACCATCGGCGGGATGATCGGCAACAACTCGGCGGGCAGCGGGTCGCTCCGGTACGGGATGACGATCGACCACGTGCGGAAACTGAACGTGGTCCTGTCCGACGGCCGCGCGGCCGTCCTGGACGGCGGGCCGGCGGAGGCCTGGTCGGAGCGTTCGTCGCGGCCGGGCGTCGAGGGCGGGATCTACCGGGAACTGCCCGCGATCGTGGCCGGCCACGCCGACGCGATCGCCAGCGGCATTCCCGCGTTCTGGCGACGGGCCGGCGGGTACCGGCTGGACCGCCTCACCCGGGACAAGCACGACCTGGCGAAGTTCGTCACCGGTTCCGAAGGCACGCTCGCGGTGGTCACCCGAGCGCTGGTGGACCTGGTGCCGAAGCCCCGGCACACCGTGATCGCCGTCGGGCATTTCGGCTCGACGCAAGCCGCCATCGCCGCCACCGAGGACGCCCTGGCCTGCGATCCGTCCGCCGTCGAGCTGATGGACCGGATGATCCTGGACCTGTCGCGGAAGAAGATCGAGTACGCGACCTTGGGCGCGATCCTCGACGGGGACCCGGAGGCGCTGCTGTTCGTGTCCTTCAGCGGCGGCGACGAGGGGGAACTGCTGGGCCGCATGGAGCGGCTTACCTCGTTGTGGAAGCGGCACGGACACGGGTATCACACGCTGCACGCGACGACCCCGGCCCAGCAGGGCCCGCTACTGAAGGTCCGCAAGGCGGGACTCGGGCTGCTGATGGCCGCCAGCGAGGGCACCCGGCGCCCGCTCGCGTTCGTCGAGGACACCGCCGTCGACCCGGTGCACCTCGCCGAGTACACGCGGCGCTTCAAGAACGTGCTCGACGCTCACGGGATGACGGCCGGCTTCTACGGGCACTGCTCGGTCGGGTGCCTGCACATCCGGCCCTTCGTCGACCTGACCAGGCCGGACGAGGTCGCCGCGATGCGCGCCGTCGCGGAGGAGATCAAGGACCTCGTCCGCGAGTACGGCGGCGTCAACTCCAGCGAGCACGGCGACGGCCTCGCGCGCAGCGAGTTCAACCGGGAGATCTACGGCGACGAGCTGTACGAGGCGATGCGGAAGGTGAAGGCGCTCTTCGACCCGGCCGGGATCCTGAACCCGGGGAAGATCGTGGACTCCCCCGCCATGACCGACAACCTGCGCGATCCGGCGCTGCCGCCGGCCCCGGCGCTGCGGACGCGACTGTCGTTCGCGGTCACGGGCGGCGCGGACGGGATGGCAGGCGCGGGCGGGATGGCAGGCGCGGGCGGGATGCGGGACGCCGCCGACCGGTGCATGAACATCGGGCTGTGCCGCAAGACCGACGCCGGCGTGATGTGCCCGTCCTACATGGCCACGCGGAAGGAGGAGGACTGCACCCGCGGGCGCGCGGGCGCCCTGGTGAAGGCCCTGTCCGAACCGGACCCGCACGCGGCGCTCGGCGACGATCGGCTGCACGAGGTCCTGGACCTGTGCCTGATGTGCAAGGCGTGCAAGAGCGAGTGCCCCCTCGGGGTGGACATGGCCGCGCTCAAGTCCGAGGCCCTTTCGCATTACCACGACGCGCACGGGGTGCCGGCCCGGTCACGGGCCTTCGGCGCGATCCGGGTGCTGAACCGGCTCGGATCGGCGACCGCGCCCCTGTCCAACGCGCTCGGGCGCATCCGCCCGGCTCGCGTGCTCCTGGACCGGACGCTGGGCATCACGGCCGCGAGGCCGCTGCCGCCCTTCGCCCGGCACAACCTGGTGCGCTGGTTCCGCCGGCACGGATCCGGGGCGGGTTCCGCTTCCCCGGGTCCCGCTGCCCAGGGGCAGGTCACCTTCCTCGCGGACTCCTTCACCACGTTCACCGAGCCGGACATCGGCCAGGCCGCGATCGAGTTGCTCGAGCGGGCCGGCTGGCGGGTCCGGCTGGAGGCCAGCGGCTGCTGCGGGCGGTCCAGCCTGTCCAAGGGCCTGCTCGACAAGGCCGCGAACAACGCCCGCGCGCTCGTCCGCGCCCTGCGTGACGCGACGGAGCCCGGCTCGCCGATCGTCGGCTGCGAGCCCTCGTGCCTGCTGACGCTGCGGGACGAGTACCTGGCCCTGCTCCCCGGAGACGCGGCGGCTAGGGATGTCGCCGGCCGGGTGCGGCAGGTCGAGGAGCTGCTCACCGAGGCGATCGACGCTGGACGGCTCCGCTTGCGCACGGACTCCTGGCTGGCCGGCCGCACGCTGCTTTACCACGGCCACTGCCACCAGAAGGCCGAGGTCGGCACGGCCGCGACCGTCGCGCTGCTGCGCCGCATCCCAGGTGTCACGGTGGAAGAGCTGGATGCCGGATGCTGCGGCATGGCGGGGTCCTTCGGCTACGAGTCCGAGCACTACGACCTGTCCATGACGGTCGGCGGCGACCGCCTCTTCCCGGCGATCGCCGCGGTGCCCAATGCCGTGGTGGTCGCCACGGGCACGTCCTGCCGGCAGCAGATCCTCCATGGCACCGATCGCGACGCCTGGCATCCCGTGCAGCTGGTGCGCGAGGCGCTGGCCTCCCCTTAACTCAGTGGCGCGCGCCGGCCGCACCTGACGCAGCAGCGCGCGCCACCCGCGCGCCAGGCGCTGGCCCTCCCCGCGACGGTGCCGGACGACGTCGCCCGGCCAACTGTCCGGCGCCGCGGACCGGCGCCCCTTACCGAGCGAGCAGTCCCCTCGTCGCGTGCGGCTCACCACGCGACCGGGCCGCGGCTGGAAACGAACGTGCCGGTCGGGCCGTCCGCCCCGAGCCGCGCCATCGCGACGATGATCGCGGCGCCCTCCTCGACGGTCTGCGTGCCGGTACGGCCGTTCAGGTCGGTGTTGGTGTAGCCGGGGTCAACGGCGTTGATCCGGATGCCCGGGTACGCCTTCGCGTACTGGATCGTGATCGCGTTGACCGTCGTCTTGGACGCCGGGTAGCTGAGCGCCGGGTAGAAGTGCGTGTAGCTCTCGGGGTCACTCAGGTCCGCCAGCGACCCGAGGCCGCTGGAGACGTTGACGATGACTGGCGCGGCCGACTTCTGCAGCAGGGGCAGGAAAGCGTGAGTCACGCGCACCAGCCCGAAGACGTTCGTCTCGAACGTCTCCCGCACGGCGTCGGCGGTCTCGTCCGCGGGCGCCGGGATGGCGTTGCCCGCCAGGCGCGGCTCGACGCCGGCGTTGTTGACGAGCACGTCGAGCCCGCCATCGGCCTCGATCCGCGTGCGGGCCGTCGCGACCGAGGCGTCGTCGGTCACCTCGAGCCGCACGAAACGGGCGCCGAGTTCCGCGGCCGCCGCGCGGCCGCGCCCCTCGTCGCGCGCCCCGATGTAGACGGTGTGCCCGGCGGCGATGAGCTGGCGGGCGGTCTCCTTGCCGAGACCCTTGTTCGATCCGGTGATCAGCGTCGTTGTCATGCTCCTAGCCTGCGTCAGGCGCACGCCGGCAGGAAGCGGTCCCGTTTTCGTAGGACCGCCAGGGCCACCACAACGCGTGCCGCATGACGCAGACTGGATACGTGGAGACATGGGAGTTCGGGCAGGCGGTGCGCCACTGGCGTGACCGTGCCGCGCCGCAGGCGGCTGGCCTGCCGGTAGGCGGCCGCCGGCGCGCGGCCGGGTTGCGTCGCGAGGAACTCGCCGCGCTGGCCGGCATCTCGGTCGACTACCTGACCCGGCTGGAGCAGGGACGGGCCACCTCACCGTCGTCGCAGGTGGTGGAAGCCCTGGCCCGCGCACTGCGGCTGCCGGACGCCGAGCGGGAGCTGCTTTTCCGGCTCGCGGGGCTGGCCGCCCCCGGACGTGATGTCGTGTCGGCGCGCATCACGCCCAGCGTGCAGCGCCTGCTCGACCGGCTGGCCCACACCCCGGTCGCCGTGTACGACGCCGCGTGGAACCTGATCGTGGCCAATCGCCCCTATGACGCGCTGATGGGCCAGACGACGTCCTGGCGCGGGATCGAGCGCAACGGCGTCTGGCGCAACATCCTCGGCCCAGGCGGCCGCGCGGTCGACACGCCCGAGGAGCACGCCCTCCTGCAGGCCAGGCTCGTCGCCGACCTGCGCATGACCGCGGCCCGCTATCCCGCCGACCGCGAGCTCAGACAGCTGGTCGCCCAGCTGACCGCGCAGAGCCCGCGGTTCGCCGAGCTATGGGAGTCGGGCGATGTCGGCTCGTCCCAGGATCAGGCCCGGCACAAGATCATCGACCATCCCGACGTCGGCCTCATCGCGCTCGACTGCGACACGCTCATCGTCGCCGGCGACGAGTTGCGGATCATGGTCTACACGGCCGAGCCCGGCACCGAGGACGCCGAACGGCTCGCCCTCGCCACCGTGCTCGGCACGCAATCGCTCGTCGATTAGCAGAATCATCAGCTTCGGGTGATGTGTTCGCACCCAGTTGGCGGCAAGGATCAGAATGTCTGAACAACGGCGAGGAGGGAGACGCCATGGGGAAGGAAGCACGGATCGGGCTGCTGCTCGGCGCTACGGCCTGCCTGCTAGCGGTGATGGTCGACTGGGTCGTCGAGGAACTGCACGAACACGAGCAGCATCGCTCGTTATCTGGACCTGCCCGGAACGAGCGCCCGGCCGCGAGCTACCTCCCGCGGCCGGGCGCTCGTAATATGGGCACCGGAGGTCGCATATGAGCGTTGACAGGAGCCAACTCGGCCACCAGACCAGGTATGCGCTTCGCGATGAGGCCGGCCTGACGTGTGTGCTGACCTACACGGCGGACCCGGACGAGCCTGCCGTGTGGAAGATCCTGCTGCCCGGTCCCGGCGGCACCGAGGACCTCTACGGAACCCACCAGCTGCCGCATCCGGATCCCGGGAGTCTGCAGGGGTGGCTTAGCCCGGGTGCCGGCGGAGACCGCCTCCTCCAGCTGGGCGAGCCAGGCCAGGTGGCCTTCCAGCGCGCGTGAATCATCTAGGCCGGGTGAGGTCTCGTCGACAGTCCGGCTGCGAGGCTGAGTCTTGTGTCGTAAAACCGGGGGATTGGAGCGAACCGATGGAAGCGACCAGCGGTACCGGCCATCACGAGACCATCAAGCCAGCCGACTCGCTCGTGCACGACTGGCGTGCAGCCCAGCTGACGCGTCTCGGGATCCCCGGGAACACGGCCGAGGCCTACGCCGACTACCTTGACTGGCACCAGATCGCCCAGCTGGTGCAGCGCGGCTGCCCGCCGATGCTCGCCATTCGAATCGTCTACTGACACGGCTTCGCGGGAACCGCGATCCGCTGGCTGAATGGCCGCTAGCCGCGCGCGGTCACTCGTACCGGCCGTCGAAGCGCTCACCGCTCGCGGTCTGGGTGAAGCTGAGCCCGGTCACCGCTCCGCCCTCGACGATCCACCGGACGGTGTAGCCGGCCCGGTAGTCGGGCGGCCAGAACGACGAGAACTCCCCGTCTTTGACGATCGACCACTCGCCCCGCGTGGGCCGGCCATTCTCCACGTACGTCGTCGTGCCGTCCGCGGTGAATGCCTGCGTAGCGCCGTCCCTGAAGACCAGGGTGGCCTCGGTGAGGGCATCGCGCATGTCTGTCGCGAGCACGAGGTCGCCATCGGCGGCGTTCAGCTGATTGAAGTGACCGGCCATTTGCCGCTACCTCCTGGGACGCTGGGCATGAGCCAAGAGTCCCGTCTATTCCCTCCGCCCGCATCGTCAGGTCGGGTAGTCAGCTCGCCGGCGTGCCGACCGTGAGCGCGAAGACGTCCTCCGCCCCCTTGCTCGGGGCGCCCGGCAGCGTCACCGCGGCCAGCGTCTTGCCCGCGGCCAGCGGGACCTGGCCGGAGAACAGGTAGCAGGTCGTCGAGTCCTTGCCCGTGGTGTCGTCACGGTAGGGCATCGTGGCCACGGTCGCGTTGCCGTAGCTGGGGCTATCCGCCCCCGCGTCCAGGGTCCAGTCGCTGAGACCCAGCGACGCCGTCTGCGTGCTGCCGTCGGTGTAGTGCAGGACGATCTGCCCGTCCAGCGGCCCGTAATACGCCGACCCGAGCACGCCGAGTGTGCTGCCGGTGCCGGACACCGCGACGAGCTGCCCGTCAGACTTCACGTTGTCCGAGCTGCCGGCGGCCACACTCGGCCAGGTGTAGGAGAGTCCCGCCGACGTGACCTGGCCGCCGGGGGTGAGGCCGTCCGCGGCCAGCGCCTCCGCCGAGTAGGCCTCGCTGCCGCCGCCGAGGTCCGCCGCCCCTGTGCTGGCGTCGTCGACGACGCCGACGTTGTTGTACGCCGCGGCCAGCGAGGAGTACGCGACCGTGAAGGTGGCCGACGCCGCCGCGGTGGCCGCACGTCCGGACTGGTCATAGGCCAGGCTGGCGGTGAGTTCCGGCGCCCCGCCGCTGGCACTGGACGGCACGGTGACCTTCCAGGTCAGGGTGGCCTGCTGCCCGGGGGCCAGGCTCGCCGGAACCTTCGCGGTGCGGGTCGCGGCCGGCCAGCCGGCGGGCACCTGGAGGGACGGCTGCAGGCCGGTGATCGCGTGCCCGGTGGTGTTGCTGAAGGTCGCGGTAGCCGTCACCGCGGACCCGGCCGCGGCCGTGGACGGCACCGACAAGAGGCCGGACCGCGGCTGGAGCGAGACGTCGTCGATGTAGCCCTGGAAGCTGCCGGCCGCCCCGGGGCTGTCGAACCCGATGTCGATACGGCTGATCTGCCTGCCCGCCGCCACGCTGCCGATGTCGGCCGTCACCAGGTTCCACTGGTCGATGCCGAGCGTGCCGCACTGCCCGGACGGGGTCAGCGGGCTGCCGCGCTCGTCGGTCGCGCCGAGGTCGCGCAGCGCCGTGCCGCCGGTGAAGACCAGGTCCAGCGACTCGCAGGTAGCGGCCTCGCTCTCGGGATAGATCCAGTACGACAGCGTGTCATGTGAACTGACCGTGACCGGCGCGGAGCTGAGATCGAACACCTTCATGTAGGCGTAGTCCTGCGCGCTGCCGGTGGCCGTGCCGGAGTAGCTGAGCGCGGCGTCCCCGGAGTGGGCCTCCTGCTGGTACATGACCATCGCGCCGGGGCTGGTCACGTCGCTCACCCCGCCGCCGCCCGGGTCGGTATCGGCCACGCTCGCCCAGTCGGGCATGCGCTGGCCGTCCTCGAAGCTAGTGGAGGTGAAGTCGTCGTACTGCGCCACCGAGTCCTGGCTGCGCAGCGGCGCGTTCGCCAGGGCGATCACGTTGTCGCCGGCGCCGTAGTACAGCCACCACTGCCCGTCGTGGAACATGATCGTGTTCATGAAGATGGTCGGATGCGTCTGCCCGATCGTCTCGTACGGCGCGGTGGGCTGCATGATCGGGATGGTGAGCTGGTCGGCCGCGGTGGCCATGTTGGAGCGGGAGAATTCCTCCTCGCTCAGCGCGTAGTACCAGCGGCCCTGGGACATCAGGTTCCCGGCCACGAACATCAGGATGTCCTGGTTCGGCGCCCCGCCCTGGACCGTCGAGTAGTCGGTGACGGCCACGCACATCTCGTCGGGCGCGTAGCCGGCGGGCAGGTTGAGGTTGACCGCGGTGGAGTCGGTCCAGGTCTTCATGTTCGTCGAGTAGGCGACGCCGGTCGTACGGCCGTTGCGGCCGTAGTACATGACGTAGCGCCCGTCGATCTTGACCGGCTGGTCGTCGGGGTTGGTGACCACCGCCGCGTCCTGGTCCTGCGGCTCGACCACGCCCACCTGGGTCCAGTGGATCAGGTCGGTCGAGTAGGCCTCGGCGATGTTGTCGTTGTAGCCGGAGGAGTCGCTGAACCCGGTGAAGAACGTGTAGTACACGCCGTTCAGCTCATACAGCCGCGGGTCCTCCGCGCCGGGCTCGCTACCGGTGGCGTCATCGCCGGTGATGACCGGGTTGCCGGAGTACTGCGTGAAGTGGTGTCCGTCGGTGCTGGTGGCCAGGCCGATCTGGCTCTCCGAGCCCGACTGGCCCCGGTACAGCATGTCGAACTTGCCGTCGCGGTAGACGACGCCGGGATTGAACACGTAGCTGCTCTCCCAGCTCGAACCGCCGGGCATCATGACCGGGTTGCCCTGATAGGGATTGCTCCCCGGATCGGCGTAACGCGTGAACGGCCCGATCGCCCACGACGGCAAGACCGGGCTGCCGGGCTTGTCCACGGTCGCCGTCACCGGCGGCTGGGAGGCGGCGCTGGCGACCCGGGCTATCGCTGGCCCGGCCACGACTCCTACCGCGGTCACGACCGCGGCCGTGCCGACGACCGCTGCCAGGCGACGGGTAAGGAACCTGATCCTCCACCGTGACGCTGCGAGCCTCATGAGGTCCCCTTCGTGCCAGCTGGAGGAACGGCGCTCACCAATGAGCCACATCCTCGGACAATAACGTCGTCACCATAAATCCCCATATCCGCGCAGTCAACGGCCATTGACCAAGCTCGGGCCGGTCACACCCCCGGGTGGCTCAGCACGACGTCATGTGCGTGCTCGTCGTCCGCCGAGATCCGGACCTTGCTCGCGGCGGGCGGGTACCCGGTGGCGATGACCGTGTAGTCACCCTCCGGCAGGTTCTCGAACGCGTAGCGGCCATCCGGGCCCGTGGTGGCCACCGCCGCGACGCTGCCGCCGGCGTCGAGCAGGGTGACGCGGGCATCCGGCACCAGCACGCCGGAGGCGTTGCGCGCGACGCCCTCGGCCCTGACCCCGGCCCGCAGTTCCAGGTCCCGTACGGTGGGCCGCCCGTCCGCGATCTCCACCGGAAGGGCCATCGGCGGCCGGAAGGGGGCACTGACCGCGAGCGTGTACGTGCCGGGCACGAGGTCGTCGATCGCGTACCGCCCCCGGTCGTCGGTGGCCGTCGCCGCGACCACGTCACCGCCGGCGCCGGTCAGTGTGACGGTCACGCCGCCCAGCGGCTCGCCGGCCTGGGCGGCGCGCACGGTCCCGGTCAGCCGGGACGCGCCGGCGAGCAGGACGTCCAGTTCCAGCGGGTGCCCGTCCACCCGCACCGCGGAGGCGAATGGCTGATGTCCGCTGGCCATGGCGATCAGCGTGTAGGTGCCCTCTTCCGGAACCACGACCTGGTAGCCGCCGTCCGGCCCGACCTGGCCACGGCCGGCCTGCCGCCCGCCCGGATCGATCAGTGTCACGGCCGCACCGGGCAGCGGGGTCCCGCCCGCCCGGCGGATGTAGCCGAAGATCGGCCCGTGGCCGGCGCCCGCCAGCGCGGGGACCGCCGGCACGCTGGCGACCGGCACGACGGCATCCGGAACGGTGGCGTGCGCGGCCGGTTCGTCGGCCATCAGGCCGATGGCCTCCAGGCCAGCCGGCACGTCCAGCTCAGCCGGGTCTGCGGCCGCGTCGCCGACGGTGGTGCGCAGCCGGGTCTCCTTCAGGAAGAAGGCGAGCACGAACCCGACCGCGAGCACGGGCACCAGGTACAGGAAGATCGGCGGCAGCGCGTAGGAGTAGGCGGCGACCAGGGCGTGCCGTACCGGCGGGGACAGCGAGTCCAGTTCCTTGGGCGTCATCGCCTGGATGTTAGGCATGTGCGCGACCGAGCCGGGCGGGAGCAGGTGGGTGATCTTGGCGGTCAGCCTGCTGGCGAATAGCGCGCCGACGATCCCGCTGCCGACCGTGCCGCCGATCTGCCGGAGGAAGTTGTTGGCGGCGGTCACCGCGCCGAGGTCGCGCACGTCGGCGTTGTTCTGCACCACCAGCACCAGGATCTGCATCACCAGGCCGATGCCGAAACCCAGTACGGCCATGTAGAGGCCGTTCTCCACCCGGGTCGAGGTGGTGCTCATCAAGGACAGCAGGCCCATGCCCGTGGTCGCGATCGCCATCCCGGCGATCGGGAAGATCTTGTACCGGCCGGTGGCGGAGACGATCCGCCCGGACGCGATCGAGGACACCAGGAGGCCGCCGACGAACGGCAGCATGAGCAGCCCGGACACGGTGGCGCTCACGTTGTCCACCATCTGGAGGAAGAATCCGAGGTAGGAGACCGCGCCGAACAGGGCGACGCCGACCAGGATGCCGATCAGCCCGGCGATGTTGAAGATGCTGCTGCGGAAGAGCCGCAGCGGGATGATCGGCTCGGCCGCGTACCGCTCGGCGAGCACGAACAGGGCGGCTAGCACGAGGAATCCCGCCCCCAGGCCGATCGTCACCGGCGAGGTCCACGAGTAGGTGGTACCGCCCCAGACGCTGAACAAGACCACGCAGACCGACGCCCCCGCCAGCAGCAGCATGCCGAGAAGGTCGAGTGTGGGCCGGTGATCGTGCTTGGCCAGGTGCAGGGTGAGGACCACGACGGCCAGCGCCACGATGCCGATGGGCACGTTGACGTAGAACACCCATCGCCAGCTCACGTCGTCGGTCAGCCAGCCTCCGATCAGCGGCCCGGCCACCGTCGCGACGCCGAACACGGCGCCGATCAGCCCCATGTACTTGCCTCGCTCGCGCGGTGAGACGACGTCGCCGATGATGGCCTGCGCCCCGATCATCAGCCCGCCCGCGCCGATGCCCTGCAGCGCGCGGAAGGCGATCAGCTCGTTCATGTTCTGCGAGATGCCGGACAGGGCCGAGCCGATCAGGAAGATCACTATGGCGAAGATGAACAGGCCCTTGCGCCCGACGAGGTCGCCGAGCTTGCCGTAGGCGGGCAGCCCGATCGTCGAGGTGAGCAGGTAGGCGGTGGTGACCCAGGTCATGTGGTTGACGCCGTTCAGGTCACCGACGATGGTCGGCAGCGCGGTGGCCACGATCGTCTGGTCCAGCGCGGACAAGAACACCGCCAGCATCAGCGCCACCATGATGACCGTGACGTGATTCCGCGACTCGTGTTCCCCGGCTATCCCGGGTCCTCCGGCCACCACCTCCGTGGTCGGCGCTGCCTCGCTCAACTCACTCCTCCTTCGGTCTTGTCCCGTCGCCCGCTGGTTGGCGCGAGTTCCGCATCAAGCAATCCGAATACCTCGTTCAGGTGATGTTCCAGCGAATCCCCGCCCTGGCCGGAGGTCCACCGCGACACCGAGACCCGCAGCGACGCGCCGGCGATGGCCGCCATCAGCTGCGGGTAGGCGGCGTCGGCCGGGTCGCCGCTGCGCGCGGCCACCGCCCTTCCCAGGGTCAGCTCGAACGCGGCGAACCGGCCGAGCATCTGCGACAGCAAGGCGGGATAACGCTCCACGAGCCGCCAGCGCATGAGCACGTGTTCCCGCTCCGCGGCGATCTCCCCGGCGAGCACCAGGGCGACCTCGCGCAGCCCGGCCGGCACGGTGTCGGCGGCGAGCAGGATCGCCGTCACGCGCTCCTCATCGGCCTCGATCACGTCGCCGATGATGGCCTGGTCCTTGGACGTGAAGTAGTTGAAGAACGTCCGGACCGACACGTCCGCGACCGCGCTGATCTCCTCGACGGTCACGTGCTCGAGTCCTCGCTCAAGCGCTAGCCGCAAGGCGGCGTCATGCAGGGCACGCCGGGTCGCGCGCTTCTTCCGCTCGCGGAGCCCGTCCCGGATCCCTGGATCATCTGTCACACTCACCATTATTGCACGACGCGCAAATTTGCATAATGTGCATGAAGTGCGGCGAACCGCCAGCTTTGCGGATAGTGCTGACATTCCGTGTGTCGGGGCGGATTCCACCCCGGTCGCGGGTCAGCACGCGGTCCGATGTCACGCACTCACCTGCCCGCCGGGCACCGCGCCATCGAGGACGCCGCCCCGAGCACGTGCGCAACGCGCGCCGGTATTTCATCGACCTGCTCAGCCCCGCCGAACTCGATATGCTCACAGCCCTCCACGAACGAGTCCTGCGGCACCTCGACGAGGCGCCCTCCCCTTGAACCGCACTGCTGATCGAGGTCGACCATGACTACGCCCGCTGACAGCACACCCGAGCCAACCGGACTCCGTCGCGCGACCGCCGGCGACCTGCCCGCGATCAGGGCGATCATCGACGCCGCGTACGCCAAGTACCTGACCCGGATGGACAAGCCGCCCGCCCCGCTGTTCCGCGACTACAGCCCGTCCGTCGCGGACGGCACGACCTGGGTCGTAGGCTCTCCGGCACGGGCCGTGCTCACGCTCTATCCCCGCCCTGATCACCTGTACGTCGAGAACGTCGCCGTGGACCCGGGCGCGCAGGGGCAGGGGCTGGGCCGCGCGCTCATGGCATTCGCCGAACGGGAAGCCGCCCGCCGCGGGCTGACCCGCATGGCGCTGGTCACCCACGAGGCCATGACCGAGAACCAGGCCATCTACGCACGGCTCGGCTACGTCGAAACCGAGCGCCAGGCCGAGGACGGCTACCGCCGCATCTACATGGAGAAACGGCTGGCCAGCTGACCGCCGGCGGCCACGCGGGCGCTGAATTCAGGGCACTCTGGATGCCGTCTGCGCGTTGAGAAGTGAGGCGCCCCCTCGGTAGGACGACATCGCGGCGGCAGCGGCCGTGCGCTTAGTTCACGCTTGCTAAATTTCGGCGCTTTAATTTGTACCGCAGCCAAATCTGGCCTTTATTTACAGCTGGTGAGATGTATCACCTAGCAATCTTCTCTCGACCGTGATAAGAATGTAATAATGCGGAGCGGCCAAGCTGAAAGGAAACTTAATGTCGGCTGATGCCGATCACTATCAGGCGAAAGCGAAGTTCGACGATATCTATAACCAGCCAGATCCTCGCTCCTACTATCGTACGCTGAGCAAACTCGATTATGAGATTCCCGCCCATGGCGCGGTCGTGTTCGACCGGCTTCTCTGCGAAATGGGCGGCAGGGAAGGAAAGACGGTACTCGACGTCTGCTGTGGCTACAGCGCCAACGCGGCGTTGCTGAACCACGACATTGAACTGGCGGATCTATACGATCATTACGCCAGCCTTGAGGACGTGGCCGACGGCGAAATCACGGAAATCGACAAGCAGTGGTTCGCCGAGCGCGGGCGCGCGGACGCCGTCTCCGTCATCGGGCTCGACATCGCCGATAACGCGGCGCAGTACTCGGCCTCCGTCGGCCTGCTCGACGTGGCCGTGGTCGCCGACCTGGAGTCCAGCGCCCCCGACGAGGAAGCCGTGCGGGCATTCGCGGCCGCGGACCTCGTCGCGGTGACCGGCGGGATCGGCTACGTGGGCGAGAAGACGTTCCAGTCAATCGTGACCCGCGACGGCGAACCGCCATGGGTCGCCGCCCTCAGCCTTCGCTGGGTGGATTTCACCCCGATCGCCGAGGCATTCGACGACCTGGGACTGGTCACCGAGCGCCTGGATGGCTACTGCGTGCCGCAGCGGCGCTTCGCGCACGACGCCGAACGGCAGGCGGCGATTGACGGTCTTCGCGCACGCGGACTTGACCCGGGACCGGAACTTCGGCTGGACGCGCACTGCGCGGAACTGTACGTGTCCCGGCCGCCGGAGGCGGTCAAGGCCGCGCCACTCGACGGCATCCTCGGCTATCTGGCGGCCGCCTGAGCAACGCCGCGAGCGGTCAGGACCCTGCCGCTCGCCCGAGACCGTCAGGAAGACTCTGCTAGCAGCAGCCGCGTGGCGGTCGTGCGATCGATGATCGGATCGCGGTGTATTTGCGCGCGCCGCCGGCCATCCCGATCCGTCTCGGGACGGTTCACAGCGTTAACCGGCTGATGCCGGGGAAACGGCTGTCGAGTTCGGCGGTGACGGCGGCGCCGCACGTGCCATGCCGGAAGAGGCCAGCAGGGCGAGGCTACAGCGCGCCGATCCCGGCGCGCAGTGACGGCTCGTCATCGACTAGGGGCTCGGCGATCGGGCGTCGCGGCCTGGACCAGGACCAGGACCAGGACCAGGACCAGGACCAGGACCGGGTTTCCGTGGGTCATTGGGGCCCATTTTCATGGGTCGTTCGTGCCACGGGGACGACTGAGAGGCCTGCGAGCGGATTCTCCGCCCGGATATATGGTGTCATATCAGGTTCCGCGTAGTCCTGGATTTGGGTGGGTATGGCGCCGCTTTCATGATCATGGGTCGTCAATGCCATATATCGGCCCGTCTGACCCGTGATCAGCGAATCGATACCCTCCACTGGTATCCCGAAATGCGTTGTTGAAGATGACATTTCAGGATAATGCGGGCGAGCTGCGTGCGCCGAATCGGGGCTTGGGCGGCAACGACCCGTGATCTTGGGCGTTCTTAGCGGACGCCGTGGCCGGGGTGCGGCTCGTTCGGGACCACTTCACTGGCGGGCTGGGCAGGGGTGGTGCTGTCGAGGCGACCCGCACGCCGTTCGACATTAGGGCCTCCGCGATCGGGTGGCGCGGAAGTATTCCTGGCGGTTGAGGGGGCTGACGTCAGCTCGCGGCCGGGTCGAGACCGGGCCGCGGACAGGCTCGTAGCGGTCGAAGGATGACTCCATGACGCCTTCGCCGCTCCAGTGCCAGGGAATCGGTCTGCGTCGTGCCCTCGTCGACGCTGCCCGGCTCAGCGATGACGCCGGCGGAGTAGAGCAGCCGCTCCGTCAGCGTTGTCTTGCCGGCGTCAACATGGGCGAGGATCCCCAGGTTCAGCATTCCGTGATGCACATGCCACATCCTCCGAACAGGCGAACAGACGCTTTTCGACGGACACGGACGCTCCTCGCATCACGGACTCCTTCAGCTCCTCGGCATCAGCTGGCGGATGCCAGCCGCTACGCATTGTCGTCTCCCGCCAGCCACGACGCGAATGGTTTTCCGGGCTCGCCTGGCGGGCGGAGATTCATGATTCACTGCTGCTATGCCAGGAATCGAGCTCCTCGCGGCGAGGCTGGAAGCGGCGGGCTTGGCGGCTGCGAAGCTTGAGACAGCCAAGGCCGGCGCCTTCACCGTCGCCGCGGTGGCAACACTGCGCGACGGCGGCCGGGTGTTCGCGAAGGCGCAGGAGGACGCGGACGCGGATTTTTTCGACGTCGAAGCCGCCGGGCTGACCGCGCTGCGCGAACTCGGTGGCGTCCGTGTTCCGGACGTCATCCACGTCTCGCCGCGCCTGCTGGTCCTCGAGGCACTGCGACCCCGCGGTGACGGGGAGCGGTTCTGGGACCAGCTTGGCCGCCTGGTCGCCGGCCTGCATACGTCCACCGTCTCCGACCGGTTCGGCTGGCACCGCGATGGCTGGCACGGCCCGGGCCGCATGCGCCAAGAAAACTCTCCGGAGACGGACGGGCACGCGTTCTACGCCCAGCACCGGATCCTGCGATGGCTACCGGAGCCGCTGGTGGAGGCGGAGTTCGACCGTGACGAGCGGCGGGCGGTGGAACGGCTGTGCGCCGCGCTCCCGGAGCTGATCCCGCCGCACCCGGCGGCGCTGACCCACGGCGACCTGTGGATCGGGAACGTCCTCGCGGACGGCTCCGGCCAGCCCGCGCTGATCGATCCGGCCGCGTCCTACACGTGGGCCGAGACCGATCTGGCCATGTTGTGGGTCCAGCGCCGGCCGCCCGGCGCGGACCGGTTCTTCGCCCGGTACGAAGACCTCGCCCGCCCGTTCCCCGGCTGGCAGGATCAGGCGCAGCTACTGCGCATCTGGGACCTGTTCAGCGTGATCGCGCACGGTAGCGACACATGGGGCGCCGCGGATATCGTACGGAAACTTATCGCGCCCTTCCGCCGCGCCGGCGCGGGCGGCTCGACCGCTTCCGGCTCGGCGTGAACCGCCGCGGTCCCGGCACCGGCGGTCAGCGCTGCTCCCAGTGCCGTCCCGACGCCGCCGCCGCGCTGGCCGACTCAATGGCCGCCCGGGGCGACGTCTCCTGGGTCAGCATCAGCCGGCCGTCTCGGCCCCCGGGGACACCGTCACCCCCGGGTGACCTGCACCAGACCGGGCAGGCGCTGTCACCGCACCCCGAGACCACCTTCACCGCCGCCGTCACCGGAACGGCCAACCTGCTCGTCACCGTCACCTGGCGGACTTGGCCGCGCTCTATGACTTCGTCACCGTGAAAGTCAGCCCGCTGAAGGCTGTCCGCCAGGTCGAGGTCGTGCCCGTCCTGCACCGGCTCAAGTAAGCGGGAACCCGGGTCCGCGACGGGCGCCTTTCGATGACCTGACACGGCCACCATCCGCGGAGGGCGCCGGCTGCCCAGGGCTCGCCGCGGCCGCGCAGCGAAGAGTCCGTAACGGCCGGCGTCCCGCCCAGGCTGGGCGGGTGCCGCGGACGGTGAGGTCGGCACGTCGCCGCAGGCTCTCCGGCCCGTCGCCGATGAGCGTGTCGAGCACGGCCAGGTCCCCGGAGTCCAGCTCGCCGTCGAGCCTGGGGCGCAGGCGCTGGAAGACCGCCTGCGCGTACCGGCCCGCCGATTCGGGGAGCGGCGGGGTGAGCTCGACGGTGAATTGCCGCTCGGACGCGACGGCGAAACCGGCCGCCTCCAGCATCGGCGCCCAGTCGGCGCCGTGGTGCGGGAGTTCGACGGCCCGCAGCCGGTCCACCACCGCGTTGCACCGGGCCTCCAGCCCTGGGCGCCCAAGGCCGATGTCGTCGGGCAGGAACCGCGGGAAGCCCTGCATTTCGATCAGCCCGAGCAGTCCGCCGGGGCGGAGCGCGGCGAGCGCCTGGCGGAGGGTGCGGGCCGGATCGGACATGTGATGCAGGGCGGCTGACATCCAGGCCAGGTCCACGTCGCCGTCCAGCGGCGGCCAGTCCTCGTCCAGGTTCGCCTCGACGGTTCGCACCCGGACGGCGAGTCCCCGGGCCCTGGCCTTGGCCTCCAGCTGGCGCAGCATGTGCGGTGACAGGTCGACGGCGATCACGTCGGCGTCGGGGAAGCGCTCCAGCAGGGCGAAGGTGCCGGCCCCCGTCCCGCAGCCCAGGTCCAGGATCCGGCGCACCGGTCTGTCCCCCGCCAGGGCCGCCAGCCACGCGGTGGCCTCGGCCAGCTGAGGTCCCAGCACCTCGGCGTCGAGATCGAGTAGCGCGGCCAGGTTTTGCTCGTCATCGTGATTGTGGTTGTGCATGTGCTGACTCTATGTGCGGCTTGCTCAATTGGCATACTATCTTGCGTATGACGCAAGAAGCGGCACTCGACGCGCTAGTCCGCGGCCGGATCAGGGGCCTGCGCGTGGCCATGGGGTGGTCGCTGGACGCACTGGCGGCGCGGTGCCATATGAGCGCGTCCAGCCTCAGCCGGATCGAGACCGGCCACCGGCGGATCAGCCTGGATCAGCTCACCTCCATCGCCCGCGCGCTCGGCACCACGCTGGACCAGCTGGTGGAGTCCGACTCCGATGAGGATGTCGTGATCAGGCCACGCCACGACAAGGCGCGCGGGATCACCATGTGGATGGTCAAGAGCGACCCCGGCGTCCTGGTGGCCAAGATGCGGCTGACCGCGCCGCCCGGGGACCTCAAGGCGCATCCGGGCCACGACTGGGTGACCGTACTGTCCGGAACCCTGATGCTGAAGCTCGGCGAGCGGACGATTCTCGTCGAGACCGGCGACGCGGTGGAGTTCTCCACCATGGTCCCGCACGCCTTCGGCGCGCATCGCGCCCCGGCGGAGGTCCTGGGTATCTTCGACCGCAACGGGCAGCGCACCCACCTGCGAGCCGACGCCGCGGAGTGATCCCGAAGCGCGCGTCGGCCTGAGCAACGGCCGCACGTCGTACCCTGCGTGCATGCCGGTCACGATTTCCCAGGTCGTCGCGCTGCCTGAGCTGGCGCTGCGGGTAGCCGCGGGGAGTGCCGGGCTGGACCGGGAGGTCCGGCTGGTGCATACCAGCGAGGTCGAGGACCCAACACCATGGCTCAGCGGCGGCGAGTTGCTGCTCACCACCGGGATGCGTCTTCGCGGACGACCCGAGTTCGCGGCGTATGTGCGCAGGCTGGCAGCGGCCGGCGTGTCCGGTGTCGGCTTCGGGACCGGCGTGCGGCATGCCTCGCTGCCCCGCGCGCTGTCCGAAGCCGCGGAGACGGAGGGGCTCCCGGTGCTCGAGGTCCCCTACGAGACGCCGTTCGTCGCGATCTCGGAGGCGGTGTCGTCGCGGCTCGCCGCGGACCAGGCGAGCGCGGCGGCACGCACGCAGGAGATTCAGCGTGAGCTGACCCGCCGCACGGTGGACGCCGGCCCCTGGGAGGGCCTGCTGCCGTATCTCGCGCGGGTGCTCGGCTGCTGGTGCGCGGTGGTGGACGCGGCCGACGTGGTACTGGCGGCGGCTCCGCGGGACGCGGCGAGCACGACGCTTTCCGCTGTTCGCCCGTACCTGGACCGGGTCCGCTCGCTGGGGCCGCGCGGCGCCGGTTCCTGGGTCGGGCCGGATAAGTCGGTCATGGTGCAGCCGCTGGCTACCGGCCAGCATGTGCACGGGTACCTGCTCGCGGGGAAGACCACGCCGTTCGGTTCGCTCGACCAGGCGGTCGCGGGTTTCGCCGTCTCGCTGCTGTCGCTTGAGCTGGCCCGGGCGCGTTCGGTGAGCCGCGCCGAGCAACGGTTCCGGTCCCGGCTCGCCGGGATGCTCCTCGCCGGCCAGCTTCCCGCGGAAACCGGGCGCGAGGCCATCACGGCGTGGGGCCTGAGCGAGGGAGCCCTGCGGGTATGCGTATGCGTTCCGGCCGCCGCGGCGCCGGCCAGCGCGGCATCGCCAGACGCGATCCGCGCGCTGGCGGAAGCCGCGGCGGACATCCCCGGCATCGTGTGCGCGCCCGCCGGGCCGGACGAGCTCATCGTGCTGGCCAGCGGCACGGACGAGGCCGCCGCGCTGTCGGGACGAGCCGCGGCCGTTTCCCTCCGGACCGGCGTCAGCGCGCCGGCCGACGCCGGCCAGCTCACGCGAGCGCTCCGGGAAGCGCGGCTCGCCGCGCAGGTCGCGGCCGCCGACGACAGGCAGCACACCTGGTTCGGGGAGCTGGACCCGTACCAGGTCCTGGTGAGCGGGCTGGACCGGGACGCCCTTCGCGTCTACGCCGACGCGGTGCTGGGCGCGCTTGAGCGGCACGATGTCGACGGGCGCGGCGAACTGGTCCGCTCGCTAGAGGCGCTGCTGCGGCACGGTGAGCACTGGGAGCGGGCCGCCGCGGACCTCGGCGTGCACCGCAATACGCTGCGCTACCGGATGCGCCGGGTCGAGGAACTGTCCGGCCGACAGCTCTCGTCCCAGCATGCGCGCATGGAGTTCTGGCTGGCCCTCCAGCTGCGCCGCCTCGCCGGGGACGGGTAACGGGGCGACGGCCCGGACGGCGGCCGCGGGCTCGCCGGGGCCCGCCGCGCTCACCATCCTCCGGCGCAGGACGGGGACGAGCAGGATGCCGAGCAGCAGGTATGCGGCCGCCACGCAGACGACGATGTTGTAGGGGCTGGCGGGGAAGGGCACCACGTTGGAGTAGAGCACGTAGCCGAGCACAGCGCAGGCCGCGACGGGAATGACGAACACCGGCGGCCGCCACAGTCGGCGGCGGCCGAAGTAGATGACGGACGCGACCACCGTCAGCAGGTAGGCGACCATGATCCACAACGAGCCCAGCGTGCCCAGGTAACCGAATACGTCTACCCCCGAGGCGAACGGCGCGAGCACGATCGCCGTCACGACGGAAATCGCCATGACCACGGCCACCGCCCGGTAAGGGCTGGCGAAACGGGGGTGCACACGATTCAGCGCACTAGGCAGCAGGCCCTGCCTGGACAGGCTGAAGACGATTCGCGCCGCGGCGTTGACACAGGCCAGCGCCGCTCCGAAGGCGCTGGCCGTGGCTCCGAGGTAGATCAGCGTGGCGACCTCCGGGTCGGCGAACCTGCGGGCCAGGTCGGCCAGCGGCGCGGGCGAGCTGGCGAGTTCCTTGATCCCGCCGGTGCCGAATCCGACGGTCTCCACCCAGGACATGAATACGAACAGCACCGCGACGACCACGACGCAGCCGATCAGCGCCCGCGGGATCGCCCGGTGCGGGTCACGTGATTCCTCGCCGAGTGTCGCGGCGCCCTCGAAGCCCGCGTAGGACAGGAACGCGAACACCATGCCCAGCCCGATCGCGGACATCGGCACGCCATGTGTGTCGATCGGCGAGACACCGATCCCGTGGGCCCCGCCGCGCACGAGGATCAGGCACGCGACGGCGATGATCAGCGAGAGCGAGGCAGCCTCGAGAATCAGCAGGAGCCGGGTGGACATCTGCAGGCTGCGGTGCGCCAGCACCCAGGCCACCGCCGCGCCCGCCAGCGCGGGCCAGATCCAGTACGGCCCGTTGGCGGAGCCGGTCAGCGATGCCCAGAACACAGCGAAGTAGTCACCGAACTGACCCCAGATCGCGGCGGCGAAAGCCGTGTACACGCCGGCCAGCAGCCAGCCGGAGACGAAGCCGTAGCGCGGGCCGATGGCGGCCGTGTTGTAGGCGGAGATAGAGCCCGCGTGCGCGAACCGCCGGGCGAACTGCGCGAACGAGAAGGCGATCAGCGCGGCGGTGATGCCCGCGAGCAGGAAGGCGAGCGGACCGGCGGCGCCGGCCTCGGCCGCGGTGAGCGAGGGGGTGATGGCTGCGGTCGCGGTCGGGCTGAGGATCGCCAGGCTGATGGCGACCGTCTCGATGAAGTTCAGCTGCCGGGAAAACCCGCGTTCGGCGGTCATCTGCGCTCCTCGCCGTGCCCGGGACCGGTACCGGAGCCGAATACCACGAAACTGAAGATCAGATAGGCGGCCAGGTTGGCTGTCTGGTCGTTGAGGTCGCGCAGCGGGTTGACCTCCGTCAGCACCAGCGCGTCGCAGTGCGGCGCGAGCAGCCTGATCGCGTCCATCGCCTGACGTGACGTGATACCCCCGGGCTCGTGCGCGCCCGCGCCCGGCGCGTGCGCGGGATCCACGACATCGATATCGAAGGCGAGCAGCACGTGGTCCGCGCCGCGCACGCGCTCCAGCGCGCGGCGCGCGACCTCGGCCGTGCCGAGTTCGGCGAAGTCCGCGGCACCGATGTGCTCAAGTCCGGTATCCCGCTTGTGCCGCCGGGAGGACGGGAAGTTGAAGTTCCGCGGCCCCACCTGCAAGCACAGCTTCGGGTCGATCCGCTCGAGTTCGGTCGCGCGCCGCATCCCGCTGGAGTGGCTGAACCGGCCCTGCGCGGGACTGGAGTCCATGAGGTCCAGATGCGCGTCGAAGTGCAGCACGGCGACGTTTCCGGAGACCGCGTCGTGCAGGCCCCGGGCCGCGCCGAACAGCAGCGAGTCGTCACCGCCGATCACGACCGGGACGCGTTCCCCCCGCACGGACCCTGTCACGGCCGCCGAGCACGCCGCCAGCGTGCGCTCCACATCGTGCGGGACCACCGCGACGTCTCCCCGGTCCGCTAGCGTTTCCGGGGCGAACGGCACCAGGCTGTCGGTGTCAAGGGAGTACACCCAGCCGTCCTCGCCACGCATCGTCATCCAGCTCAGTGCCTCGCGAACCTTCGCGGGCGCGTACCGGGAACCGGGCCAGCCGAGCGTGGACGCCCCGTCAAAGGGCGCCCCCCACAGGTCGAACCCGCGAGCGCGTGCCTTGTCTGCGGTCATCTGGTCTCCTCCGTCTGGCACCGGTTCGCGTATTCGAAACACGGTGTTCGAAACACGGTGCCAGACGACCCCGCCCGCGGGACTTAGCAATATTGCCAAATTAAAGACCCGGACTTGTACGAAAAGCTTAAGTACTACTGCCGTGATGTGCGCGATCGCCATGTACAAGTGGCCGGTTCGGATGCCGGAGCCGTGCGCCCCGGCCCGCCGGCCGACGTCGGCGATTGCCCTAGGCGAGCGGAGATGCGAGCTGGTCGCGGACCGCTATGACGCCCTCGACGTGCCTGGCCGCGTCGATTATGTCGCGGCCAGCCGCGGCGGTCTCCGGTGCGCCCGTGATAGTGACGACGCCGTCCTTGACAGTCACCGTCAACCGCGCGGAGGCGGTGAGCGCCGTGCCCGCGATGACGTCTTCCATGAGCTCGCGGCGGATCTCTTCGTCCGAACGGCTGAACACGCGCAGCACGTCTGACCGCGTCAGGATGCCGATTAGCCGTCCGTCCTCGGCGATGACCGGGAGCCGCTTGACCCGCCGGTCGTACATCAACCGCGCCGCGTGCGGCACGGAAGCGTCCGGATCAATGGTCACGGGGGGCGCGGTCATCAGCTCGGCCGCCGTGACTCCTTCCGCCTTCGCCTTCGCCTGTTCACGATCGCCCAGTATCCCGCCGGGCATACCCGGCGCGGCGTCACGGAGGACTTCCTTGGCCATGAGATCGGCCTCCGAAACCACCCCGATGACCTTGTCGTCATCGTCGAGCACCGGAAACGCGCTGACACGCTGCTCCCGCAGCATGGCGGCGATTTCCTTGAACGAGGCGTTCTTCCTGACGGCCATCACGTGCGTGCTCATGATGTCTCTCACGGTGGTGCTCACGGACATTCGCCTCCCGCTTCCATTGTCCCCCAGTTCACGCCCGGCCCCCAGAGTGCGTGCGGAACGAAAGTCACGCACACCCCGCCCGCCGCCGAGCAGATTGACCAGGTCACAGGATGTCCGGACTTAAGACCCTACCCGCGCATCCAGCCCGGGACGGAGACTGCTCATGACACCGAAAGGAGGCTGCGCCTATGTTCAGCAGGCATCATGCGCTTGAGGCTGCACCGCCGGAGCGGCGCACGCTTATCGACCCCGCGGTCCCTTCCAGGGCATGCTGCTGCCCCGCCAGGCCGGTGGCGAAGATCATCATGCCTCGGGGGGCGGGGCATCCGCGACCGGTTGACCTGTGGCTGTGCGGCCATCACTTCCGCGCCGCGTTCGACGAGCTGAAGCTGGCCGGGGCGGTCATAGAAGAATTGGGCTCCGCGGCGGACGATCCGCGCTCCGCCCGCATCCGTGGCGGTCGCCCCGCCGCTGCCGCGCTGGTGCCCGCGCCTCGCACCGTGGCCTGAACCATGGCCTGAACCAGTCGGTAGCCGGGATGGCGCTACTGACCCATCAACCGTCCGGCCGGCCCGTGAACCTTCGGTAACACGGAACTTACGCGCCGAGACGCGCAAGGTATTCCTGGCGTAACCATCCGGAAACGGGTACCTCGCAGGCTTGAGCCATGTCCAAGCCACTGCGGGACGCCCACCGGCACATCGGGCGGATGCCGGCCTACCCGTTCTACGGGGGCCCAGCGATCGCCGCCGACGTGACCGCCAGCGGCACCGTCGATGAGCTGATCGCCGATCTTGACGCGGCCGGCATCGAGCGCGCGCTGGTCCTGCCCAATTACGGCGTACCCGATCCGGACATCGCCTTCGGCCTTAACGATCTCGCCATCGAGGCGGCGCAGCGCGATGACCGGATCCGCTGCGGGCTGTGGGTCTCCCCGAAACCCGCCGACGCCGACCGTAACGCCAGGGCCCTGTCGCTAGCCGGCGAGCGGGGCGTGGCCGCCCTGAAGACCAGCTTCCTGCTCGGCGGGCATCCCGCCGATCCCGCGTGCAGGCCCCAGCTCGACCAGATCTTCGCCGCGGCCCGCGCACACGGGCTCGTGGTCCACGTCCACACCAGCCCGGGCGCCGCGTCCGACATCGACCAGGTCGGCGCGATCGTGGAGGAATACGCGGGCCCGGACGGCGTCCCCGTTCACCTGGTCCATCTCGGCGGCGGGATGAGCGGGCACATGAAGCTGATCGGCGGCCGCCTCTTTGACTGGATAGAGCGCGGCTTCCAGATCTATACGGACACCAGCTGGGCCATCGGCTTCGCCCCGGCCTGGCTGGTGGCGGAGGTTGAGCGGCGCGGCATCGGCCACGACCGGATCCTGTTCGCCACCGACGCGCCGTGGGGCGACTTCGCGGGCGAGCACGCCAGGCTCCGTGCCGCGGCCGGTGACGGCGACCTCGCCGACGCCTTCTTCTCGGGAAACTTCTCAGCGCTCTACGGCTGAGGTCCCGTCCACCCAGTGAACACCACGACAGGAGAGCCCATGACCGAGTCCACCGCCAGCGTCAGCGACCTCGACACCCAGATCCAGGCCAACATCGAGAAGTCGCTGAGCGAGATACCGCACCCCTCGCAGGCCACGGGCACCAGCATCTACGGGTCCACGAAGATCTTTCCCGACTACCGGGCCAACGACGGAGAATCCTACTTCACGTTGATCCACGGTATCCCGCACGAGTCGTCGGTCAGCTTCGTCGCGATCCTCCAGGCGACGCGGGCACTGCGCAAGGGCTTTGAGTCGGCGATCTACTTCTACGGCCCGGGCACGCTGGCCTGCATGGCGACCCGTGGGTTCCCGACCACCGGCGACTCCGGCTTCCCGGGCGAGCAGAACACCAACGGCTCGATCGAGACCTTCCTCAAGGAAGGTGGCACGGTGTTCTGCTGCCGCTTCGGGATGGCGCTGCACGGCCTGCGCGAGGAAGACCTCATCGAGGGGGTCATCCCGTCGCACCCGCTGGACGTGCAGGACGCCCTCATCCACTACGCCCGCAAGGGAGCCATCATCAACTCCACCTACAACCTGTGAAGTGAGGGTCAGATGACGACCGCGCCGACCCCGGCCGCCGCACCTACTGGCCCGCCGCCCGCCCGCTTGTCCACGCGTGTCGACGTCGCCATCCAGGGCATCCGCCTGCTGGACGCGCCCGTCTCGCGCAAGGCCGGGGCGGGGCCGAGCGACGATGGCCACGTCCTGCTCGACGGGGCCGGCGCGGCCATCCCGCTCAATCCCCGTTCGCCCTACACGGTCAGCGGCGGCCGGCTGTTGCTTGACGGCGCCGACACCGGCATGGGCGTCGAGGCCGTGGCCAGGCCGCGCTTCTACGACCTGAGCACGGCTGACGGCGTCCCTTACGAGAAGATCGCCCGCCTGCACTCCGCCAGCGTGCTCGCCACCACCGTCGTGCAGACCTGTTCGCGGTACGACGCGGACACCCGGTGCCGGTTCTGCGCCATCGAGGCGTCGCTGGCGGCGGGCGCGACGATCGCGGTGAAGACGCCCGCGATGCTCGCCGAGGTCGCGCGGGCCGCGGTCGAGCTCGACGGCGTCACCCAGATGGTCATGACCACCGGCACCTCGGCCGGCCGCGACCGGGGCGCCGCCCACCTCGCCCGCTGCGTCCGCGCGGTACGGGCTGCCGTCCCCGGCCTGCCGGTTCAGGTGCAGCTTGAGCCGCCGGGCGACCTCGCGGCACTCCGCGACCTGCACGACGCGGGGGCGCGCTCGATCGGGATTCACGTGGAGTCGCTCGACGACGCGGCCCGGCGGCGGTGGATGCCGGGCAAGGGGTCGGTGCCGATGAGCGAATACCGTGCCGCCTGGTCGGAGGCCGTCCGCGTCTTCGGCTGGAACCAGGTCTCCACCTATCTCCTGATCGGCCTCGGGGAAGATCCGGATGAGCTCGTCGCGGGCTGCGAGGAACTCATCGGCATGGGCGTGTACCCCTTTGTCGTGCCGTACCGCCCGCTCGCCGGCACCCTCGCCCGGGACGTCGACCGCGTGCCCGCCCCGCCTGGCTCCGTGGTCTACGACATCACCCGGCGCGTCGCCGCGGCGCTGCGACGGGCCGGCATGTCCGGCGCCGGCCAGGCGGCGGGCTGCGCCGCCTGCGGCGCGTGCTCCGCCCTCGGCACCTGCGCTGACCTGACCCGTGCCGACGGGACCCGATCCGCCGAGACCGGCACAGTTGAGGCGGCCTCGTGACCAGCGTCCTCGACGACATCATCCTCACCGGCGCGGCCCGGGTAACGCCGCCGGAGCGGTTCCAGATCACCCCGGCCGACGACGCCGCGGGCCTGGCCGCCTATCACCGGCTCAGGCATGACGTCTTCGTCACCGAACAGGGGCTGTTCGCCGTCACCGACCGGGACGGCCACGACGACGACCCGCGCACGGTCGTCCTGCTCGCCCGCCGGACGGGCGGGCCCGACGCCGGCGAGGTGCTCGGCGGGGTCCGGCTGCACCCGATGACCGGTGACGGGCGGTCCGCGCCGGATCTCGGCTGGTGGCGCGGGAGCCGACTCGCCGTCGCCCCGGAACGCCGGCTCGTCCACGGCATCGGCGCGGCGCTCATCCGCGCCGCCTGCGCGGCGGCTGAGTCACGCGGGGCGCTCCGTTTCGACGCCACCGTGCAGGCCCGCCACGAATCCCTCTTCCGCCGGCTCGGCTGGCAGCCGCGCGCGCGCCTCGCCCTGCACGGAACGCCGCACGTCACCATGAACTGGCCGGTTGACCGATTCCGCCGGCTCGCCACCGCCACCAAGGCGGCGCTCGGCCCGTTGGTCGGCGACCTGCTCGGCCAGGACGCCTGGCGCGGCGACGACGGCGCGCCGGTGCCCGGCACCAGCGTCGTCGCCGCCACCGACGCGATCCTCCCGTCCATGGTCGAGCGCGATCCCGAGTGGGCCGGCTGGTGCTCGGTGCTCGTCAACGTCAACGACCTGTACGCGATGGGCGCGACTCCGGTCGGGCTGCTGGACACCCTGGGTGCCCGCGACGCCAGCTTCGCCCGCCGCGTGCTGCGCGGCCTCGCCGACGCGGCCCGCGCCTGGGGCGTGCCGGTGCTTGGCGGCCACACCCAGCTTGGCGTGCCCGCGGCGCTCTCGGTCACCGCGCTGGGCCGGACCAACCGCCCGGTGGCGGGCGGCGCCGCGGCGCCCGGGCACCGGCTTCGTGTCACCGCCGACCTCGGCGGCGGCTGGCGCCCCGGCTATACCGGCGCCCAATGGGACAGCTCCACGCACCGCACCGCGGCCGAGTTGCGCGCCCTAGCCGGCGTCGTGCCCGCGCTCACCCCGGCGGCCGCCAAGGACGTGTCCATGTCCGGGCTGGTCGGCACCGTCGGCATGCTCGCGGAGGCCTCGGGCTGCCGGGCCGTCCTCGATGTCGCCGGCATCCCGGCCCCGTCCGGCGTCACCCGGGCGGACTGGCTGACGTGCTTCCCCGGGTTCGCGATCGTGTCCGCCGAGGAAGGCACGCGACCGGCCGCGACCGGCCGCGACCGCCTGCCCGGGTTTCTCACCAGCGCGGTCTGCGGCGAGCTCATCGCCGGCGAGGGCGTCGCCCTCCGCTGGCCCGACGGTGTCGTCACCGAGGCCGCCGACGTCGTCACCGGCCTCGGCCCCGCCCGCCGGTCAGAGGCCGGCGCGGCCGCGGAAAGGAACGCGGCCGCGGAAAGGAAGAAGCCATGACCGCCGTCGCCGCCGTCGCCGCCAGCTTCGGCCGGGACGTCCCGGCCAACCTGGCCGCGATCGCCGCCCGCATCGACGCCGCCCGTGCGCGGGATGTCCGCCTGCTGGCCCTGCCCGAGGCCTGCCTGGGCGGCTACCTGTCCGCCCTCGGCCGCGGCCGTGACGGCCAGTTCGACGAGTCGCCCGATTCGCTGCCGCCGGTTATGGACGTGGACGGCCCTGAGCTCAGGCGCGTCGCCGAACTCGCCCGGGAGATGACCGTGGTGGCCGGCTTCTGCGAGGCCGACGGGGGCAAGCGCTACAATTCCGCCGCGATCGTCACCGGGGACGGCGTGCTCGGCGTGTACCGGAAGATCCACCAGCCGCTGGGCGAGAACCTGCACTACGCCCCCGGCGGCGAGCTCCGTGCGTTCGACACGCCGGCCGGCCGGGTGGGCGCGCTCATCTGCTATGACAAGACGTTCCCGGAAGCGGCCAGGGCGCTCGCCCTGGACGGCGCCCAGGTGATCACGTGCATCTCGGCGTGGCCGGCGTCGCGCACGGCCGCCGCCGGCGACCTGGCGGAAGACCGCTGGACCCGCCGGTTCAACGTCTTCGACCAGGCACGCGCCCTGGAGAACCAGGTGGTCTGGGTGGCGTCCAACCAGACGGGCACCTTCGGCCAGCTGCGCTTCGTCGGCAACGCCAAGGTCGTCGGCCCGGGCGGTGACGTGCTCGACGCCACCGGCGTTGGCGACGGCCTGGCGGTCGCCGAGATCGACGTCACGCGAGCGCTGGAGACCGCGCGCCGCTCACTGTTCTACCTGGGAGACCGCCGTCCGGACGCCTATGCGGGCGCCGGGACCCCGGCGCGGACGACCGCGGAGACACACGCCCATGCCTGAGATGACCGTGACCGTGCGCTGGCCCGGCGGCCGCGTCGAAGAGCACTATTCACCTTCGCTGGTCATGCACGACCACTTGCGGCCGGGCATCACCTACGCGGCCGGGGACTTCGCCCGGCGCGCCCTCGCCGGCCTGGCCGAGGCCAGCGAGCGGGTCCGCGCGAAGTACGGCTACTACTGCACGGGCGCCGCCGAGACCGCCCGCCGCATCGAGGAACTCGCCGCCGCCTGCCCGTCCGGCGCCGCCGTCGAGGTGCTCGCCATGTGGCCGCCGCTGCCCGATGCCGGCGGCGCTCCGCCGGCCGCCAGCGCGGCCACGCCCGCCGCCGGGGAGCCGCGATGACCGCCCGCGCCGTTCCGGTCGCCGTCGTCGGCGGCGGCCAGGCCGGCCTCTCCGCCAGCTGGCACCTGACCCGCGCCAGGATCGAGCACATCGTGTTCGAGGCGCGGACCATCGCCCACGAGTGGGCCGACACCAGGTGGGACAACTTCACCCTGGTCACCCCCAACTGGCACTGCGCGCTCCCCGGCTACGCCTACAACGACGCTGATCCGGACGGCTTCATGACCCGTGACCAGGTTGTCGGGTGGCTGGCCGGGTACGCGCCGACGTTCGGCCCGCCGGTGCGCGAGCACGCCAGGGTCACCGCGCTCACCGAACGGGACGGCGGCGGCTTCGTCCTCAGCGTCGCCGCCGGAGAAAGCTCCGTCAGTCAAGAGCACGAGGAGACCTGGGAGGCTGACTCGGTCATCATCGCCACCGGCGGCTACCACTCCCCCGTCGTGCCCCCGTGGGCCGCGGCGGTCGACCCGGCGGTCACGCAGCTGGAATCCGGCCGCTACAAGAACGCCGGCCAGCTCCCGGCCGGCGCCGTGCTCGTGGTCGGCACCGGCCAGTCGGGCGCCCAGATCGCCGAGGATCTGCACCTGGAGGGACGACAGGTGCACCTCGCGGTCGGGAACGCGCCGCGCGTCGCCCGCTTCTACCGCGGCAAGGACGTCATGACCTGGCTGGCCGAGATGGGGCTATACGACACTCCCGTCCAGCACTACCCGGGCGGGCTGGCGGCGAGAGAGAAGACCAACCACTATGTCACCGGACGTGATGGCGGACGGGACATTGACCTGCGCCAGTTCGCGACCGAGGGGATGCGCCTGTACGGCGCGCTCGACGGCGGCCGCGGGACGCGCCTCACCTTCCGCCCCACGCTCACCCGGTCACTCGACAAGGCCGACTCGGTCTACAACTCGATCTGCGGCGACATCGATCGGTATCTGGAGCGCGAGGGCCTCCGCGCGCCCGCAGGCCGGCACTACGAGCCCGTCTGGCGCCCGACGGCCGATCCGGCCGACCTGGATCTGGCCGCGGCGGGCATCACCTCGGTCATCTGGGCGATCGGCTACCGCCCCGACTACCGCTGGGCGAAGGTCGGCGTGTTCGACGGGACCGGTCACCCCACACACACCCGCGGCGTCACCGCCATCCCCGGCCTGTACTTCCTCGGCCTGCCCTGGCTGCACACCTGGGGCTCGGGCCGGTTCCACGGTATCGCCCGCGACGCCGAGCACGTCGTCAGCTGCATCACCGGGCCCGGCGCCCGCACCGGGACGGGCGCCCGGGCACGCACCCCGGCCCGCCCGTCATGAGAATCGGCGCCGTCGCGGCCCATTTCGGCCGCGACCTCGGCCGTGCCCTGGTGAAGATCCAGGGCATCATCAGGGACGCCCGGCAGGCCGGGGTGGAGCTGCTCGTCTTCCCGGACGCCACCCTCGGCGGCTATCTCTCCGACCTGCGCCATCCTGATCCGCTGTCGATCCCGCCCGGCCTGACCGAGGACAGCCGCGAGATCAGCCAGATTCGAGCGCTCGCGGGCGACATGGTGGTCTGCTTCGGGTACGCCGAGGCGGTCACCGCGGGAGCGCGGGAGATGCTCTACAACTCCGCCCTATGCGTGACCGGTGAGGGCGTCCTCGGCCGGCACCGCAAGGTCCATCAGCCCGCCGGCGAGTCGCTGGTGTACGCGGCCGGCGACACGTTCGCGGCGTTCGACACGCCAGTGGGCCGCCTTGGCCTGCTGATCGACTACGACAAGACGTTTCCCGAAGCGGCCCGGTCGCTCGCGCTGGACGGCGCCACCATCGTGGCCTGCCTGTCCGCCTGGCCGGCGTCGGTGACGGACCGCGCCTCGCGCCTCCCGCAAGACAGGCAGTCGCGCCTGTTCGACCTCTACGACTCGGCGCGCGCCGCGGAAAACCAGGTCGTCCTGGTCTCCGCCAACCAGACGGGCGTGCTGGGCGGACTTCGCTTCCTCGGCCAGGCGAAGGTGGTCGGGCCGGGCGGCGACATCCTGGCCCGCACGTCGTCGAAGGGCGGCCTCGCGGTCGCCGAGATCGACGTGGCGGCGGAGGTGAACCGGTCGCGCCGCATCCTGCACCACCTGAAGGAGCTGGCCCCCGCGGCGTACAGGGTGCCGGGGCCGGGGACGGGCAGGGGGCCGGGGACAGACGGGGCGGGCCACGGGGGCGCGCCGTCATGAAGGTCGCCCTGCTCACGTACTCGACCAAGCCGCGCGGCGGTGTCGTGCATACCCTGGCACTCGCCGAGTCCCTGGCCGGTCTGGGCGCCAAGGTGGACGTGTGGACGCTCGGCCGGGGCGGCGACACCGCCTTCTTCCGGCCGGTAGCGGCTGACGTCGGGGTCCGCGCGGTGCCCTTCACAGCACGCGACGACGAGCCTGTCGGCGAGCGGATCATGCGCTCGATCGCCGTGCTCGCGGAGGCGTTCCGGCCGTGCCGCGGCGACTACGACATCATCCACGCCCAGGACTGCATCTCCGCGAACGCGGCGATGCCCTGCATCCGCACGATCCATCATCTCGACCACTTCACGACCCCGCAGCTCGCCGCCTGTCACGAACGCGCGCTCGTCGAGCCGGGTTACCGCATCTGCGTCTCCGCGGCCGTCGCCGAAGAGGTGCGCCTGGGCTGGGGGTTCGAGCCGACGGTGATACCCAACGGAGTGGACGCCGCCCGGTTCGCGGCCGGCGCCCGGGAAACGGCGGGTCGCGAGCGGTGGCGGGCCAGGCTTGGCCGCTACGTGCTCGCGCTGGGCGGCATCGAGCCGCGCAAGGCCTCCATCGACCTGCTGGAGGCGTTCGCGCTGCTGCGCGGGCAGGCGAGTTCCGGCCTGGCCGGCCTGCGGCTGGTTTTCGGCGGCGGTGAGACCCTCTTTGACTACCGCGACTACCGTGCCGCCTTCGAGACGCGCGCCGCCGAACTCGGCGTCGCTCCCGAGATCGTGGGGGTGCTCGGCGAGGAGGAACTCCCGACCCTGGTGGCCGAGGCGTCGGCGCTCGCCATGGTGTCCGCCCGTGAGGGCTTCGGCCTGGCCGGCATGGAGGCCCTGGCGGCCGGCGTCCCCGTCGTCGCCCGCGACCTGCCCGTGCTCCGCGAGGTCTACGGCGACACCGTCGTCTTCGCCCGCGACGTCCCCGGCATCGCCGACGCGCTGGCACGCCAGCTCACCGCGCCGCGGCCGACTGGGCCCGGGCGCGCGCTGGCCGCCTCTTACACCTGGAAACGGGCGGCCGCCGCGCACCTGAAGGTGTACCAGTCGATCTCGCATTAGCCCGCCGACCCGTCAGCCGAGCACACGGAGCTCTCCGCCGGCCAGCAGCGCGCCCACCTCCCCCGCCAGCCACAGCAGCGTCCAGGGATACCGGGGCAGGTGGGTGCTGCCGTGCATGCGGAGCACTTTGAACAATCTTTGCGCCCCCGTGGTTCATTGACCAAACCGCTACCCCCATAATGTAATTCGGTTCACTGAATGAACTCTCAGGCGAGGAGAGACGATGCCGGGCGCGGAGACAGCCGACGGGGACAAGACTGCCGAACGGGACACGGCGGTATCGGCGCCCCCGGAGGAGGGGCAGCCGGAGGAAGGCCAGCCGGAGGAGGGGCACGCGGCGCGCTGGTGGATCATGGCGGTCCTGGGCGCCGTCGCCTTCATGGCGCAGCTCGACCTGTTCATCGTGAACGTGGCCCTGCCGGTGATCGGGCATTCCTACGCGGGGTCCTCGCTGTCGGGCCTGTCCTGGGTGCTGAACGCCTACGCGATTGTCTTCGCGGCACTACTGGTACCGGCGGGACGCCTGGCGGATCACTTCGGACGACGGCGCTTCCTGCTCATCGGCGTCGCGGTGTTCACCCTCGCCTCGGCCGCGTGCGCTGTGGCCCCCTCTCTCGGCGTGCTCGTCGCCGCGCGGGCCGTCCAGGCCATGGGCGCCTCCCTGATCGTGCCCACGTCGCTGGGACTGCTCTACCCCGCGTTCGCGAAGCGGCAGCACGCCATGGTGGTGGGCATCTGGGCCGGCGTCGCGGCCGTCGCCGGGACGGCGGGACCGCCCGTGGGCGGGCTGCTCGTCGAGGCCTCCTGGCGGTGGATCTTCCTGATCAACGTGCCGATCGGCATCGTCACGCTTATCGCCGGCCTGCGGGTACTGCCGGAGGTGCGGGCGGCGGTCGGGAGCCGGCTGCCGGACTTCATCTCGTCGGTGCTCATGCTGGCCTCCGTCACCTTGCTGGTGCTCGGCACCGTGCAGGGGCCGTCCTGGGGGTGGGGCTCGGCCGCGACGCTGTCCCTGCTGGCGTTCGCCGCGCTGGTCATCGTCGCGACGGTCCTGCGGACGCTGCGGCACCCGCACGCGCTGATCGAACGGGACCTGTTCACCAGCAGGCCGTTCACCGGCGCGTCGATCGCGCTGTTCGCATTCTTCATCGGGTTCGCGATCTTCCTGCTCAGCGTGGTGCTGTTCCTGCAGGGCGAATGGCATTACAGCGTCGTGCGGTCGGGGCTCGCGATCGCCCCCGGTCCCGCGACCGCCGCTGTGTTCGCGGTCAACGCGGGCCGCATCCGGGACCGGTTCGGGCGGCTGGTGCCCGCCACGGCCGGGACGCTGCTCATGGCGGTCGCGGCCGGTTACTGGATACTGTTCAGCTGCGCCACGCCGGACTACGCGGCCGGGTTCCTGCCGGGCGCGTGCGTCATGGGGATCTCGGCCGGGCTTACCCAGGCCCCGTTGTTCGCCGCCGCCGGGACGCTGCCGCCGGACCGGGCGACGACCGGCAGCGCCGTGCTAAACATGGCCCGGCAGGTCGGCAGTGCCGTCGGCGTCGCCGTCGTCGTGGTGATCCTCGGCACCGGCGCCGCCCACACCGTGACGCAGTTCCACGACGTCTGGGCAGCCGAGGCCGTCGCCGGGCTCCTGGCGTGCGTCGCGGTCGCGGTCACCGCCCGGCGCGGGGGCGCGAAGGGCTAGCCGACGGCCGGCACGAGCGTCTCCGCCGCCCACGCGCGCAGGTCACGTCCGGCCGCACGGGACCATGAGCGCACGACGTCACCCTTGGTGACGCAGGCGTGCGGCCGATCGCGCATCAGGCCGGTCAACCCGTCAAGGACGGCCTGAGTGCCGATGAGTTCCGCCAGCTGCCGGACCGGCGCGGCGTACTCGCCATACGCGTGATCGGGCAGCTCCGTCGACAGGGACGCGTCCCACGGATCGATGCCCGGGTGGAGTTCCCCGAGCGCACGCCGGCTGAGGTAAGTTGTCAGCGCCTCAATGAGCCACCCGTCACTCTCGTACGTGCAGAACATTCCGCCGAACCACGCGTGCGCGAGTTCATGCGCGAGCACCACCGCGAGATACAAGCCTGACGTGTCATCCGCGGCTTTCGCCAGCACCTGCTCCTGGATGGTCATCAGGCCCGGCGCACCGTACGCGAGAGGGCGATAGCGCGGCACGAAGACAAGGTCGCACTTCAGGTACGGGTAGGCCGCGGCCAGCACGCGCTCGTAGTACCGCAACGGACCGCTGACCAGTTCCGGGCGGAGCAACGTATTCACCGATTCCCTCATCGCGGGCCGGGCATTAACCGTTACCGGAACTGGTGGCTCGTCGTCGCGCGGGCAGCTGAAGGCCGAGCTTGCGTAATTCCCGGCACAGAAGCTGGAAAGAAAAGGCGCGAGGGGCTGCGTCGCCGCGAACCGCCACGCCCCCGCCGCATCTCCGGCTGGCCGGGAAGCCAGCGGGCCGTTGGCGAGGCATGACCATCCGGCCGGGGCATTGATCGAGACCGTGAACGGCGCACGCAGATCTTCCTGATCAAAGCAGCAGTAAATGCGCCGGGCTCCGTCCGGGTACCCCTTGCCATAGACGCAATCACTCCCATTGGCCTCGCGAACCCGGTGCAGTCCGGCCTCGGCCGTGGTGTAGTACATGTCCGCCTCGACTACCAGCAGGTTCTCCCGGGCGAGGTCCGGCAGCGGCAGATGGCCGTCGTGGCAGGACGCCCCGGAATCCAGGCGCACCCCGTTCAGCACGGCCCTCCGGACCCCGGCCGCCAGGAGATCCGCAAAAGACGAGACACCAGGACGGTTGGCGCGAAAACGTATCTCGGCGCGAGAGGAGAAAGTATCCGGACCGCCGTTAAAGTCAAGCTCCAGATCATAGGAAACGACGGTCAAAACCGAGCTACGCGCATGGGCGTGAATTGATGTCGAGTCAAGCATGAGCATCATCATGACACGACCTTATCTTGATGACAATAATGTCCTGAAGCTCAATACATTTACTGCGATATAGATTTACTGCCATATGAATTTACTGCGGCAATCTCGGCGTTGCCTGCGCGGACCGGCGGCGCCCGCGCGGCGCCCCCGGACGGCGTCCCCGTTGATCGGCGTCATCGCCGGGCTCGGCGCGGTGGTCTTCGCGGTGGTCTTCTACGAGACGCTGTCCCTCGCCACCACCCGCTTCTTCCTCGGCCTGTCGGAGGTGCTGAGCACCGGCTACGGCTGGATCCAGCAGGGACTGTGGGGCCAGCTCGCGCACACCCCGCTGATCATCATCCTCCTGCTGCCGTTCGCCCGGATACTGGCCACGTCCTTGTCGACTTCATCGTCCGCTGGTTCGGCGACAGCATCTACCGCTCTCAGCTTCGCTCTCGTGCGCACTCGGCCGCCAGCCAGATCTGGGCCGGGCTCACCATGGCCGACGCACGGCCGACCAGCGTCGCCGCCGTGGCGCCGCCGGTCGTGCCCCGGGCGGGGCAGACGGCCGCCTCGGCACTCACGGGGCTGCGGGCGGCAGGCGTCATGAGCGCCCCCGTCAGCGACGCGGGCAGCACATCCGCCCCCAGTGCACATCAGCCGCGAACAAACCGCATCAAGTCCCACGGGAACCGTCAATGCGAGCATAAAATCCTGTTCAGATTCGGTTGGGCACGGAATGCCACCTCCCACCGCCCCGCAAAAGAGCGGGCGCGCCGACGAATGAGCTTTCCGCACCATCTGGCCGTTCCTGGGGCCGAGCCGTTCCCGCTGGCCAGCAACGCCGCCGACGGAAATCATTTCGGTTTCCTCTGAACTGCGCCTGCCTTTGCGGATGAGGCGCTGACCTTCACGGACGCTTCATGTACGACACGTAACTTCGCGGCGGAGTTCTTACCGCGGGAGGTACGGCGTCATGCTCAAGCAAGCTGGGCGAAGGCGGGTTAACAAGCGGCACAGGCTGCGCCGATTCTTCCGCCTGCGGACGGTCCGGGCCATCGGGGTGCTCATCCTCGTGTTCTTCGTCTGGGTCGCGTTCTCCGTCGGCCAGGCGCTGACAGCCCCGAACGGCGGCAGCGTTTCTGCCAAGCTGGCCGAATGGGCCCGCGATCATTACCTGGGTCCCGTCGTCACACTCGGCGAGTGGCTGACCTATAACCCGCCGAAGGCGGGCGGCAAGCCGTCCTTCTCCCTGAAGGTGCCGTCCGGCGAGGCCGTCGCGCCAGCCGGCGCGCGGCCGGGAAAGTCCGCCGGGTCCAGGGACACGCCCAAAGCTCACGGGTTCCGGCCGATCATACCGGCGACGCTAGCGTCACTGGCCGGCAAACCGCTCCCCGGCGAGGGCCAGTGGCGGGTGCTGGAAAAGGTTCACGGACAGCCGGCGATCTTCGGGACCTTTCTGCGAGATGCGACGTATACGTCCTACGTAAACGGGATCGTTTCCATGGACCAGCGGCTCGTATCGTTCCAGTTGCACCCCGGCAATGAGGACCCCGGGGGTAGCAACTGGGGGCCGAACTCGCAGCCGTGGATCCCGCCGGGCGCACGGACCGGCCTGCTGGCGACGTTCAACGGCGGTTTCAAGCTCGACAGCGCGCAGGGCGGCTTCTACCTCAACGGGCACACCTCCGGGACCCTCACCCCCGGCGCCGCCTCGGTCGTCTACTACAAGAACGGCACGATCGCCATCGGCGTGTGGGACCAGACAGTCCGGATGACGCCGTCGGTCACGGGGGTGCGGCAGAATCTCAAGCTGATCGTGGACCAGGGGCACGTGCCCGCGTCCGTCAACCAGGACGTCGAGACGAGCTGGGGCGCGACGCTCGGCGGCGGGTATTACGTCTGGCGGTCCGGGCTGGGGATCACCCGCGACGGGCGCGTCATCTTCGTCTACGGCCCGGCGCTGGACGTGCAGGATCTCGCGGACCTGCTGCAGCGCGCCGGCGCGGTGGCGGGCATGCAGCTTGACATCAATCCGTACTGGATGTCCTACGAGTACTACCAGGCCGGCCGGAAGCCGGCGGATCCCGCGCCCGTCAACCTGCTGCCGACCCAGCAGCAGACGGCGTATCGCTATTACTCCCCGTACAGCCGGGACTTTACCGCGGTCTACCAGCGATGACGGCCCGACGGTGGCTGGGCGCCGTGGTACGGACCACTCGCCCCCGGCAGTGGCCGAAGAACCTGCTGGTCTTCGCCGCGCCCCTGGCCGGCGCCACCGTCGGCCGGGATGACGGGTTCGGGTACGCGGTGCTCGCGGCGGTCGCCTTCGGCTGCGCGTCCGCGGCGGTGTACCTCGTCAACGATGTCGTCGATGCCGAACGCGACCGACGGCATCCGCGCAAACGTCACCGCCCGGTTGCGTCGGGGGCGCTGCCCGCCACGCACGCTGTCGCGGTGGCCGTGCTCGCCGCGTGCTGCGCGGTCGCCATCGGCGCCACCATCGGCGAACCGCTGCTCGTGGCGACCGCGGCGGCGTACCTGTGCTCGTCGTTCCTGTACTCCGCGCGGCTCAAGCACGTGCCGTTCGTCGAGATGGCGCTGGTCGCCTCCGGGTTCCTCCTGCGTGTGCTCGGCGGGGCGGCGGCTACTCACGTGCGCCCGTCAGTGTGGTTCCTGCTCGTCTGCAGTCTCGGCGCGCTCGGCGTTGCGGTCGCCAAGCGGTATACGGAACTGACCAGCCTAGGCGCCGACGCCGTGCGGCACCGCCCAGTGATGCGGTGGTACCGACCGGGCCTGCTCCGCGTCATTCAGGTCGTGGTCGGTGCCCTGATGGTGGCGACGTACCTGATGTGGGCGTCCGGAGAGTCTGCCGGGACGCGCGCCTGGCACGTGGCCAGCGCGATTCCGCTGGCGATGGCGGTGGGCAGGTTCGGTATGCTCACCGCGCGGCGGACCGTCCGGCAGGTAGAGGACATGATTACCAGAGACGGCCCTATGCTCGCCTGTGAGGTCGCGTGGCTGAGCCTGTTCTGCGCCGGCCTTTACACGAGAGGTTGACGGATGAGGGTTCTGCTTCTCGGCGGCACGAGTGAGATCGGCCTGGCGATCCTGTCCGCGCTGGACCTGGCGCCTGACGACGAGGTCATCCTCGCCGGCCGTGATGCCGCGCGCATGGAAACAGCGGGGAAAACACTGCCCTGCCGCGCTGTCTCGGCGGTCACCTACGATGCGGCGGATACGACGGGTCACCAGGCGTTCGCGGACTCGGTGTGCGCTGGCGGCGTCCCCGACCTGGTGATCGCGGCGGCCGGGGTGCTGATACCGCAGCCTTCGGTCGAGGTGGACGTTTCCCTCGCCGCCACGATGATCGAGACCAACCTCACGGGACACGTGACCACGCTGCTGGCCTTCGGTGCGCAGATGAAAGCGAGACGACACGGGACCATCGTGGTGCTGTCGTCGGTGGCGGCCGTCCGGCCGCGCAAATTCAACTTCGTCTACGGCGCCGCGAAGGCCGGGCTGGACGCATTCGCCCGCGGCTACGCGGACTCGCTGCACGGCAGCGGCGTCCGCGTGCTGCTTGTGCGCCCCGGCTTCGTCACCGGCCGGATGACGGCCGGCATGACCCCCGCGCCGCTCGCGACCACGCCCGAGAAGGTCGGCGTCGCCGTGGCGAGCGCCCTGCGCGGCACGCGCTCCGGACGGGATACAGCCGTGTGGGTTCCCGCGGGGCTGGCCGGCCTCGCGGCGGTGATGCGCCTGGTCCCCCGCGCCGCCTGGCGAAAGCTCGACCGTTGACCGGCTACGAGCGGCGCCCGGCGCGCTACGCGCGCACGCCGGGCCGCGCCGCCACCCTTACCGGCTGGGGGCGCATCGCGCCGTCCACCGCTGAACTCGCGGAGCCGGCCAGTGACGCCGACGCGGCGGAACTGCTCCGCTGGGCGGGCCGCGCCAGCCGGCGCGGCGTGATCCCGCGCGGTCTCGGCCGCGCCTACAACAACGCGGCACAATCCGCCGACGGGCTCGTGCTATCCACGGCCAGGCTCAACCGCATCATCAGCCTTGATCCCGAGACCGGTGTCGCGGTCTGCGAGGCCGGGACCAGCCTGGAGCAGCTTATGATCGCGGGGCTGCCGCACGGCTGGTTCGTGTCCGTGTCGCCCGGCACCAGGCAGGTGACGATCGGCGGGGCGATCGCCGCGGACGTGCACGGCAAGAATCATCATGTCGCGGGCGGCTTCGCCAGCCACGTGCGCGAGCTCGCCCTGCTGCTGCCGTCCGGTGAGCCGGTTACGGTCACGCCCGGCGGCGACCCGCGGCTGTTCTGGGCTACCGCGGGCGGCATGGGGCTCACCGGCCTGATCACGCGCGCCACCGTCCAGCTGAAACGCGTCGAGACATCTCTGGTCAAGGTCGACACCGTGCGGACCCCCGACATCGACGAGACCATGCGGGTACTGGCCGAGCACGACGCGGCCTACGGCTACACCGTGGCCTGGTCAGACAGCCTGGCGAAGGGCGCCGGCCTTGGTCGTTCGGTGATCACGAGCGGTGATTTCGCGGTCGTCGCCGACCTCACTGGCCCCGCCCGCGACACGCCGCTCGATTTCCGCCCCCGCGCACGACTCGGGGTGCCCGGCGCGTTCCCTCCCGGTCTGCTTAACCGGTACTCGATCCGCCTCGCGAACGAGGCCTGGTACCGGAAGGCGCCGAAATGGCGCGAAGGCGAGATCCAGACCATCGGGCAGTTCTTCCACCCCCTCGACGGGATCCGGAACTGGAACCGGGTGTACGGCCCGGGCGGGTTCCGGCAGTACCAGTATGTGCTGCCGTTCGGCGAGGAGACAGCGGTACGCCGGTCGTTCGAGATGATCAGCGCCCTGCCCGCCCCGTCGTTCGTGACCGTGCTCAAGCGGTTCGGCGACGCGGATTCCGGGCTGCTGTCCTTCCCGCGGCCCGGCTGGACGCTCGCGCTCGACTTTCCCGCGCGTACCCCGGCGCTGCCGCCGTTGCTCGACCGGCTGGACCGGCTCGTCATGGAACACGGCGGGCGGGTGTACCTGGCGAAGGACGGTCACGTCGCCCGCGGGGCATTCGAGGCCATGTACCCGGGTGTCGAGGAGTTCCGCCGGATCCGGGCCGAGATCGACCCAGCCGGGATCATCGCCTCCGATCTGTCGCGGCGGCTCGGCCTGTAGCGCACGGGAAGGCGCTACCCGGGGTGCTTGCGAGGATGCCGCCACGAGACTTCCAGCAGCGCGCCGCCCAGCGGCGAGGAGGCGACGCGCCACCGGCCGCCGGTGGAACGGACGATCGAGTCGCCGATCGCCAGGCCCAGGCCGGCGCCGCTGCCGCTTTCCTCGGCCCGCTGGAAGCGGTCGAACAGCCGCGACCGCTGTTCCTCCGGGATGCCCGGGCCGCTGTCCTCGACCGCGAGCGCGAGCCTGCCGCCCGCGGGGCGCACACTTATCCGCACCTGCCCGTCAGGTCCGGCATACCGGCAGGCGTTGTCCGTCAGCACGCTCAGCAGCCGGTCGATCCACTCGGGCGGCGCGCTGATCAGCGCCGCAGCGTCGCTGACACACGCGGTGATCCCCGGGACAACGGCGCGGAACCTATCCGCGCACACGCAGGCGAGGACCGTCAGATCGACCAGCTCCTGTCGCGGCGCGGGCGGCTGGGAGTCGAACCTGGCCAGCCAGAGCAGATCATCGACCAGGTGGCGCAGCCGGTCCCCTTCTGACCTGATCCGGATCAGCGAGTCCCGGTACGCGGTCGCGGTGCGCGGCGCGCTGAGCGCGACGTCGGCCTCCGCGCGCAGGACGCTCAGCGGAGTCCGCAGCTCATGCGACGCGTCAGCGGTGAACTCCAGCTGCCGCCGACGGGCCTGTTCCACGGGCGCAAGCGCCCGCAGGCCGACGATCAGCGCGCCGCCGAACATCACCAGCAACAGCAGCGGCCCGACCGCGAGTTCGCCATCCAGCAGCAGGTGCTCGGTGTGCAGGTCACCCGCCCCGCTGATCCCGGCGACCAGCTCTCCTGTCCCGCTGCGGGCGGTGAGCAGCCGGTAGGAGCCGGCACCGCCCAGCTCAGCGGTGACCGGGTTTCCCGGCGCCGGCAGGCTGGCCAGCACCCTGGCCGGCAGCGCGGGAGCCCCGCCGGACCACGCGGTGACAACGCGTCCGCCCCCCGCCCCGGCGGTCAGCCACAGATAGGACAGGCCCTCATCCGTGCTGTCGTCGTCGTCCGTTTCCTGGCGCGTGCCGGATCCGGAGATCGCCGCTGGCGGATCGTGCCGCGCGTCGGCGAGCACGTCGCTGAGGCGCCCGTCGGTCTGGCTAGTCAACCGCGCGGACACCAGCGCGAAGACCGCGGCGGCGGCGGCCGCGTAGACGCAGGCGACCACCAGGGTCGCCACGAGGGCGACACGCAGCGCCGGACCCGCCCTCACCGGGAGACGATCCGGTAGCCGACGCCGCGGACGGTCTCGATCCGCACTTCCGCTCCCGCTAGCTTGGACCGCAGCCGGGCCAGGTGCACATCGATCGTGTTCGACCCGAACGCGTCCGCCTCCTCGGCCCAGACCTGCTGGGCGATCGCGCGCCGGGTCGCGACAGCGGGCGACTGGCGCATCAGCGTCTCCAGGATGCCAAGCTCGATACTGGTCAGCGATGGTGCGCGGTCCCCGGCCTCGACCAGCCGCGTCGCGGGGTCGAATTCCAGGTCACCGACCTTCAGCCGGGTAACCTGAGCCGCCCGTGGCCTGCGCTGCAGCGCCCGGAGCCGCGCCAGCAGCTCGCCGAAGTCGAATGGCTTGACCAGGTAATCATCGGCGCCGCCGTCCAGGCCGGCGATCCGGTCCGCCGGGGTATCCCGCGCGGTGAGCATGAGAACCGGCATCGCCCGCGCGGCCTGGCCCTGCCGACCCTCCCTGAGCCGCCGGATCACGTCCAGGCCGGACACCCGGGGCATCCGCCAGTCGATCACGGCGACTACGTATTCATAGAGCCGCAGAAATGTCCCGGCGGTCTCGCCGTCAGGGACGAGATCGACGACGTACCCCTGCTCACGCAGCCCGCGAGCGAGCACCTCGCCAAGATGCTCGTCATCCTCAGCTACGAGCACGCGCATCTATCCGAAACTCCCCGCGGGAAAAGCCATATCCAGTACTCCTTCCAGGAATCGGCGGATCAGTGCGGCGGCTGGACCGCCAGCCGGACGGGAATCCACAGGGTATCCCGGCTGTCAGGCTTCATCACCGTTTCATGCCCAGGCCCGCGTGCGCCGGATCGCTTCAGGTGAGCTTCATGTTCAGCGGCTAGTTTCAAGGTCGCCAGTCCGGGGCGAACGGCTGGGCTGTTCGGTTGCCGTGCCCCAGAGGAATCCGCCAGCTGCCGTGGGGATGTCGCTATGCATCGCAGTAGGATCGCCAGTGCCGTGGCCGCCAGGGATCGCGGACGGTCGATGGTGCGGTCGCTGACCGCCATCGCGGGAGCGGGCGGGATCGCTGCGGCCGGAGCAATCGCATTCGTTCTCCCCGGCGCGGCCCGGCATACCGCCGACGTCGGCTCAGGCCCTGGTATTTCACGCCCGTCTGGCGTGCCGGGCATCCACCGGGCGAGCCCCGCCGGCAAACCCAGCCCCCGCGCCGCCAAAGCCGCCAAAGCCGCCAAGCCCTCGCACAGCTCAAGCACTTCGAGCAGTCCCGGTTCCGCAAGCACTCCGAGCGGTCCCGGCTCCGGCAGCTCCGGCGGTTCCAGCGGTTTCAACACCGGTAATCCGCCGTCGTCGGGTTCGGGCAGCAGCAGCGCCACCTCCGGTGGCACGTCGGTCGGCTGATCAGGCGATGATCACGGAACAGTCCGCGCGCCGGCGATGGCCGGCAGCCAGTTGGCACGCCCTTGGCACACAGGTGCGCATCGTGGTGGCGGAGGGCAAGCGCCTCGATGACGCGCGGCACATGCTCGAAGCCGATCTCGCGAAGGTCGACCAGGCGTGCAGCCGTTTCCGGCCCGACTCGGAGCTGAGCTCACTGCCCAGGGACGGCCGCCCGGTCACCATCGGCCCGCTGCTCGCCGAAGCGATCGGCGCGGCGCTCCGCGCCGCCGCCCTGACCGACGGAGACGTGGATCCCACGGTGGGGGGCGCCTTGACCTCGCTCGGCTATGACCGGGACTTCGCGCGGATCCCGCCCGAGGCTCCTGCCCTGGAACCGCGGCTCTCCGCGAGGGTGATCCCCGGCTGGCGCAATGTACGGCTCGGCGGCCGGGTACTCTCCCTTCCGCCGGGGACCAGTCTCGATCTGGGCGCCACGGCCAAGGCGTGGGCGGCTGATCGTTCCGCCGCGCGGATCGCGCGCCGCCTGGGGCAGGGCGTGCTGGTCAGTCTCGGCGGGGACATCGCGGTGGCCGGTCCCGCACCGGCCGGGGGCTGGACGATCAGGGTCCAGGACGTGACCGGTGATCCAGACGACGACCCGGACGGGCCGTACGCGGTGGTGGCGATCCGTGACGGCGGCCTGGCGACATCCAGTACCGCGGTCCGCCGCTGGCGTCGCGGCGGCAACGTATTGCACCATATTCTCGACCCGCGTACCGGATCACCTGCCGACACGGTATGGCGTACCGCCTCGGTCGCGGCCGGCACGTGCGCCGATGCCAACGCCGCCAGCACCGCCGCCGTCATCCGCAGCAGGCAGGCCCCATCCTGGCTCGCCAGTCATGGCCTGGCGGCCAGGCTCGTAGACGCCAGCGGGCTGGTCCTCACCGTAGGCGGCTGGCCGCACCCGAGAAGCACGGGAACCCTCGATCGTGACTGACTCAACCGCCTTCTGGTACGCCAGCCGCGCCACCGGCGTCGTCGCGCTGGTGCTGCTCACCGTCGTGTTCGCCATCGGCATCACGATAAACCGGCAGGCCAGGGTGCCCGGCCTGCCCCGCTTCGCGGTCACGGACCTGCACAGGAACCTGTCGCTGCTGACCGTGACATTCCTGTGTACGCACGTGCTCACCGCGGTCCTGGATACCTACGTCAGCATCACTCCGGTGGCCATCGTGGTCCCGTTTGCCTCCGGATATGAGCGGTTCTGGCTGGGACTCGGCGCGATCGCCTTCGACGTGATGGTGGCGATAATCGCGACCAGCCTCCTCAGGGGCCGGCTGAACCGCGCCGCGTGGCGGGCCATCCACCTGACCGCGTACCTGTGCTGGCCGATCGCGTTCCTGCACGGCCTGTACGCCAGCGGTGACCTGCGGCGGGGACCGCTCCTCGCCATCGCGCTCGGCTGTGCGCTGGTCGTCGCCGCGGCGGTGACCTGGCGGCTGGCGAGCGCGGCGCGCCGGCCGCCGAGGGCTGGCCGGGTCGCCGCCGGGCTGGCCGCGGCGGAACACCGGCCGCGGCCAGCCGGGACGGGTCAGGCGGCGCGGGGGCCCAGGCGGTGAGCGGCACGCGCCCGATGGCCCGGCCAGCCACGGCGCGGTCCCGGCGGGGCGGCGACTCACCCCGGGTGCTGCCGCCCGTCCCGGGTGTCACGGAGGACCTGCGCGCCCACTACTCCCGCAACGGCCCCGCCCGGTACCGAGGCCCGGCGCTGTTGCGGGCCGTCAGGGAGGCCGGCCTGACCGGACGTGGCGGCGCGGCCTTCCCCGCGCACGTGAAGCTGGCCGCGGTGGCACGGGCCAACGGCCGCAAGGTGGTCGTCGCGAACGGCGCCGAAGGCGAACCCGCCAGCGCGAAGGACGCGGCTCTCCTCTATCACGCACCGCATCTCGTCCTGGACGGCCTCCAGCTGGCCGTGGAGGCGGTCGGCGCCACCGAGGCGTACCTGTACACCGACATCCGGCACGCGGACATGGTTGACCGGGCCCTGGCCCAGCGCACGGACGACATCCCGGTGCAGGTCGTCGAGGCTCCGCCGCGCTTCCTCTCGGGCCAGGAGACCGCCCTGGCCAGCCGGGTGTCCGGGGGCCTGGCCCTGCCCACGTTCTCTTCGTCGCGAATCAGCGAACACGGCGTGCACGGCATGCCGACACTCGTGCAGAACGTGGAGACGCTGGCGCACCTGGCGCTGATCGCACGCCGCGGCCCTGGCTGGTTCCGCCAGAAGGGCACTCCGGCCGAGCCCGGCACGACCCTGGTCACCATCAATGCTGACGGGCGCCGCCTGGTCCGGGAGGTGGAACTGGGCGCCCGCCTAGCCGACGTGATCACGGACGGTGCGGCCGTGCTGATCGGCGGATACCACGGCACCTGGCTGCCGATGACGACAGCGCTGACCCTGACCTTGGACAACCAGGCGCTGAGCGGCCATCGCGCCGCGCTCGGCGCCGGCGTGCTCGCTGTGCTGCCGCACTCGGCGTGCGGGCTCATCGAGACCGCGCGGGTGGCGCGCTACCTGGCCGCTGAGTCGGCCGGCCAGTGCGGCCCGTGCCTAAACGGACTGCCCCGCATCGCCGCGGCGATGGCGGAACTGGCAGGCCCGCGGCCACGCCGCGGCACCGTCCAGGCAGTCGAGCGCTGGGCTGGCCTGGTGACCGGGCGCGGAGCCTGCCACCACCCCGATGGCACGTCTCGGCTGATCCGCAGCGCGCTGACAGTGTTCGGCGCCGAGCTCAGCCGGCACGCCGACGGCCGCTGCTCCGCCGCCACCGACCGTCCGGTCTTGCCGCTGCCGTCCGCCCAGGCACTTCCGCTCACCGACGAGGACTGGCTATGACGCTCACGCTGCGGATCAACCCGATCGCTTGCACCGGCCACGGCGCATGCGCCGAGGTGGCACCTGAACTCATCGAGGCCGACGAGTGGGGATACCCGGTCATGAACCCCGGCCCGGTACCGGCAGGGCTGGAACGCGAGGCACGAAAGGCGGTCGCCACCTGCCCCGCGCTCGCCCTCAAGCTCCAGCGCGACGGAAACCTCAGCGCGACGGAAAACCTCAGAAGGAACTGAAAACCCGCTCATAGTGACCCCGCAGCCTGGCTGGATAGTGTCGCGTCGTGACATATCCGGGCCAGTACGGGGATCGCGAGGTGCGGCAGGCCCCACAGGGCCGATATCCGCGCAATGAGTACCGTCATCATCGATATCCGGATCAGCCGGACCCTCGGCAAGGCACGTATCCGCCTGCTCGGGACGCGCGATCTTCCCGGGCGCCAGTGCGGTCCGGCGGGGCCGACGGGAACGAGCACCTGACCGCGATGACCGGTGCGGTGCTGCTGGTTCTGCTGGCCGTCGAGGGGTTCACGATCCTGCGCGTCGGCCGCCTGCTCACCTTGCATTTCTTCCTCGGCATGCTGCTGCTCGCCCCGGTCGCGCTCAAGGCCGGGTCGGTCACCTACCGGTTCTTCCGTTACTACGCCGGCAGCGTCCCCTACCGGCGCAAGGGACCGCCAGCCCCGCTGCTACGCGTGCTCGGCCCGGTCGTCATGCTCCTCACCGTGTGCGTCTTCGGCACCGGCGTCATGCTCGCCATTGTCGGCCCGTCCGGACGGCAGCCGTGGCTGTTCTACCACAAGGCCGCCTTCATCCTCTGGTTCGGGGCGATGGCCATCCACGTCCTCGCCTACATTCCCCGGCTGCCTCGGCTGCTGTCCGCCGAAGTCCGCGGCACGGTCCTCCCGCGGGGCAGCGGCCGAAGGCAATCCGTAGATGGCCGGCCCGTCACCCGCGCGGCGCGGGTACTCGGCGGTCGCGGCGTCCGCCTGTCGCTGCTTGTCGCCTCCCTGGTCGCGGGTCTGGTGATCGCTTTGCTGACCGTCCACCTAGCCGGCGCCTGGGAGTCTCCTGGCCCCCGTGGCTAACACCGGGCCGGCAGCGCCGACCGCATCCCGCTACGCGCGGGCTGGAGCCCAGGGCGGGTTTTCATGGGTCGTTCATGCCACGGACCCCATTCGGGCGGCCAGCGCCTGATGTCCCGATCGGATAAATCACTCTATATCCGGCGGTAAACGGTTCCGGATCGTCGCCAGCCGACGCTACTTTCATGATCGTGGTCAGAGGTGACGATATGGGCTCGTCGGATATTCACTGGTGGTTGCCCGGTTCGGTGCGTGACTCCGGCGACAGGATGTGCCGGCGACCGCCTCCCGGGCCGGACGCGCGCGGCGCCGCCCGAAGGCGGCCAATGCGCCATCCACCTCCTTCCTATGGCGGCCGATGCGTCATCCACCTCCAAAGACGGGCGCCGAAGCGACACCCAGCGCCATAGGAAGGCGGGCAATGCGACACCGAGTTCCGCCACCGCCCGGCACGCACCCCTGACGTACCGTTCACCTGATCACCGACGGCCCGCGACACGCCCGAAACAACCAAAAGGATCATCGGGGCACGCGAAGCGCACCGAATGGGGGTCCGGACGGAAACGACCCGTGATCTTGGAACCAGACGGCCGTCTGCGATCCAACTCACGCTACCCACGCGGATGATCCGCCGCGGGAAGGACAAGTCCGCTGGCCCCGGAAGGCATCGCTTCGGGGCCAGCGGGACGGATTATCTTGCCAGCCACCCGGCGATGGCCGTCCAGAGTTCCCGCATCATCCGGATGTCGGTCATTTCTCCGTGCCTGCACGACAGCTGCGTTTCCGTTATCTCTCCGGATATATACGCGCGCCAGGCGGCCGCCCCGCTATTCGAATTCTCGTCGAGGGATTTGATATTGAGCATATCGCCATGGAATATCCGCGGCATGTGCGCGAGCTCCAGCGTGATGTCGTTGCGGAGAATACGTTCGAGGAGCTCCATGTCCTCGGCGGAGATCACCTCCGCGACACCGGCGGCTTCGACGATCTCGGCGACGTTGTCGGGGATCACGGGATCGAAATCCCCGGTATCCGCGACCGCGCCTTGCTCCCACGCGGGCGGCGGCACGTACGCCTCCATAATGATCAGGGCCGCGACCTCATCGCCGGCGGCCTGCAGCTGCACCGCTATCTCTTGCGCCACCAGGCCGCCGAAGGACCAGCCCAGCAGGTAGTAAGGACCGGATTCCTGGACGGCCCGGATTTCCCGAAGATATCCCTCGGCCATTTCCTGGACGGTCCGATGCGGCTCGTTCTCGCCGTCAAGCCCTTGTGCCTGCAAACCGTACAGGGGGAAGTCCTTCGGCATGTACCGAACGAGCGGCATGTAACACCACGCCAGTCCCCCGATCGGGTGTACGCAGAAAAGCGGCGGGCGAGTCCCGCTGGCCCGTATGGGCAGCAGCGTGCCGCGGCCGCCCTGTACCCATGACTGCGAGATCGCGGCGTTCAGCGCGCCGGCCGTGGGCGCGTTGAAGAGCGCGGACAGGGGAACCTGAACGTTGAGAATCGACCCGATACGGCTGACCACGTGCGCTGCCAGCAGTGACTGGCCGCCGAGCTCGAAGAAGTTGTCGTCCAGACCGATCCGCGGGACGCCGAGCACCTCGGCGAATATGGCGCACAGGATTTCCTCCTGCGGCGTGACAGGAGCCCGGTAGGCGGCGGAGGCGACAAACTCGGGGGCGGGGAGCGCCTTGCGGTCGCGTTTCCCGTTCGGGGTCAGGGGCACGCGGTCCAGCACCACCAGCGCCGACGGCACCATATAGTCCGCCAGCCGCTCCTGGAGGAACGCGCGGACACCGGAAACATCCAGTGCCCCGGCCGTCACGCCGGCCCCCGGCGCCGGCACGACATAGCCGACCAGCCGCTGGTCACCCGGAACATCCTCCCGGACCGTCACCACCGCCTGCCCCACCGACGGATGCGCGGCCAGCACCGCCTCGACCTCACCCAGCTCGATCCGGAAACCACGGACCTTCACCTGATCATC
>Ga0210389_10000110_pt1 | contig 81928 bp, 85 predicted proteins | sample IncBWH28OmetaG_FD_160127 | JGI IMG/M metagenome (GOLD analysis project Ga0210389, IMG submission 160127) | Forest soil microbial communities from Barre Woods Harvard Forest LTER site, Petersham, Massachusetts, United States - Inc-BW-H-28-O ...
AGTGCGGGAGGCGTAGCGTGGCACTGAAGACTTATGGCCCGATGGCGGTGGATTGGGAAAACCGCATTGATTTTGATCGACTGCGCAAGGAGCGGCTGGCGCGGGCGAAGGCGCTGCTGGCGAAGTCCGAGATGGGCGCGCTGCTGTGCTTTGACATGAACAACGTGCGGTATATCACCTCGACGCACATCGGGTCCTGGGCGCAAGACAAGATCAGCCGGTTTTGCCTGCTACCGCAAAACGGTGAGCCGATTCTTTGGGATTTTGGTTCGGCGGCGCGGCATCACCAGCAGAATTGTCCGTGGCTGGGCGATCGTTCGCGGCCAGGGATTCCGCTGCTGCGCGGGGCGATGTCGCCGGAGATGGGACGCGCGGAAAATGTGGCGAAGAAAATCAAGCGGGAACTGGAGATACACGGGCTGCTGAATGAGCCGCTGGGAATCGACGTGGTGGAGCCGCCGATTCTGTTTGCGCTGCAAAAAGAGGGCATCAAGATTGTAGATGGACAGCAGTTGATGTCCGACGCGCGGGTGATCAAAACGCAGGATGAAATTTCGCTGCTGAATCATTCGGCGATGATGGTTGACGCGGCTTACGACGAGTTGTATCGCGCGATGAAGCCGGGATTCAGCGAAAACCAGGCGGTGGGGTTGGCTAGCAAGGTGCTGTACGACCTGGGGTCTGAATATGTGGAAGCGGTGAACGCGATATCGGGCGAGCGGTGCAATCCGCATCCGCATGTGTTCAGCGATCGCGTGCTGCGGCCGGGCGATCCGGTTTACTACGACATTTTGCATTCGTACATGGGATACCGCACTTGCTATTACCGGTGCTTTTCGATCGGGTACGCTTCGCACGGGATGATTGATGCGTACAAGAGGTGCCGCGATTATCTGGATGCGGCGATTGAACTGGTGCGTCCGGGACGAACGACGGCGGAGATTGCGTCGGTGTGGCCAAAGGCGGAGGAGTTTGGTTTCCCGGATGAAGAGGCGGCGTTTGCGCTGCAATTCGGTCACGGGATCGGGCTGGCGATCTGGGAGAAGCCGGTAATCAGCCGGATGGTTTCGCTGGAGCATTCGCACGAGATCAAGCCGGGGATGGTGTTTGCGCTGGAGACATTCTGGCCTTCGAAGGATGGATGGAGCGCGGCGCGGATTGAAGAAGAGATTGTGGTGACCGAAACGGGGCATGAGGTGATTACGCGCTTCCCGGCGGAAAAGTTGATGGTGGCGGGGGCGCATTATTTCACGGTGGAGGGGCCGCTTTCGACTACGCGCGAGCATGAGGCTGCTCCCAACACGCATGTGAAAGAGATGGTGGCGGGTGCGAAGAGAGAAGGAGTGGCGGCTACGGATTGATTGGGTGAATCCCGGCTTACAGGAAAAATATGGCGATTAGCGTGGTGATGCCTGCGCTGGAGATGGCGCAGGAAAACGGGAAGCTGTTGGCGTGGCGCAAGAAGGAAGGCGAGAGCGTCGCGAAGGGCGAGCCGTTGCTGGAAATTGAAACGGACAAGGCGGTGGTGGAGATAGAAGCGCCGGGGGATGGGATTCTGGCGGGGATTACGGCGGAAGTGGGCGCGGTGATTCCGGTGGGGGAGACGATTGCGTGGCTGGTGGCGCCGGGGGAGAAGGCGCCGGAGAAGGCGGCGACGGCTGCTCCTGCGGCACGGGCGAGTAGTGCGGGGCAGGCTGCGGCGACGGCTCCGGCGCAATCTCGACCGGCTGTGGCGGCTGGTGTGGCAGCGCAGATTTCGCCGAAGGCTCGGCGGCTGGCGAAGGAACTTGGCGTGGAGATCGCGGGGATTCAGGGTACGGGGCCGGATGGGACGATTAAGTCGGAGGATGTGCAGGCGGCGGCAAATGCGAAGGGCGCGGCTGCGCCGACCGCGGCAACGGCGACGGCTTCGGGAGCGAGTGCGACGGAGCCGTTGAGTCAGCTGGCGCGGTTGATGGCGGAGCGGACTACGCAGAGTTGGACGAGCGTGCCGCATTTTTTCCTGGTGCAGAGTGTGGATTGCGGCGCGTTGATGGAGGCGCAGAAGAAATTGAGCGCGGGGAGCGCGGCGGGAACGGCGCCTACGATTACGGATTTGCTGATCAAGGTGATTGCGCGGGTGCTGGAGAAGCATCCGCGGATGAATGCGAGTTGGGTGGGGGATGGAGTTCGGTTGAATCCGGAGATAAATATCAGCGTGGCGATGGCGGTGAAGGACGGCGTGGTTGGTGCGGTGGTGCCGAACACAAACAAGCTGGCGGTTGCTGCGCTTTCGGTTTTGCGGCGGGAGTTGACGGAGCGCGCGCGGGCGGGGCGGTTGCGGCCGGCGGACATTTCCGATGGAACGTTTACGCTGAGCAATTTGGGAATGTACAAGGTGGATGCGTTTACGGCGATCATTACGCCTCCGCAGTGCGCAATTTTGGCGGTAGGCGCGATTGCGGACGCGGTGGTGCCCGTCGAGGGAAAACCCGGAATACGGCCGATGATGACGATGACGCTTTCGAGCGACCATCGGGTGGTGGATGGGGCGCGAGCGGCGGAATTTCTTGGCGAATTGACGGGTGCGATTCGCGAACCGGAAAAGTGGTTGTAGGGCAGTTTCTGCAAATATCTCTCTGAGAGAGGTGTAGATTGCCATCAACGACGTGTTCGCGGCCCCAACTATGACCACGCCCGCCCTTAAGAAGAAACCTCTCTACCTGAATCCAACAGCTCAAGTGCTATTCGCGGTGGCGGCTGCCGTGGTGCTGGGATATTTGCGTCCGGCGACGGCGATGGCGATGAAGCCGCTGGGGGACGGATTCATCCGGCTGATCACGATGATCATCACGCTGATTATTTTCTGCACGGTGGTGACGGGCATCGCCGGCATGGAGGACATGAAGAAGGTCGGCCGGGTGGGCGGGAAAGCGCTGATCTATTTTGAGGTGGTGTCGACGCTCGCGCTGCTGATCGGGTTGGGAGTGGGGAATTTTGTGCAGCCGGGAGCCGGATTCAACGTGAATCCGGCGACGCTGGACGCGAAGGCGGTGGCGGACTACGCCGGGCAAGCCAAGGCCCAGAGCGTTTCGGATTTTGTGCTGCACATTATTCCCAGCACGGTGGTGGACGCGTTTGCGAAGGGCGACATCCTGCAGGTGCTGCTGATTTCGATATTGTTCGGATTCGCGGTTTCGGCGATGGGAGCGCGTTGCAAACCGATTCTGGAAGTGTTCGAAGCGCTGACGCACGCGGTGTTCGGCATCGTGAACATCGTGATGAAGTTGGCGCCGCTGGGGGCTTTCGGGGCGATGGCATTTACGGTGGGGAAATTCGGGCTGTCGTCGCTGGGACCGCTGTTGAAACTGATTGTTGTGTTTTACCTGACTTCCCTGCTGTTTGTGCTGCTGGTGCTGGGGCTGATTTGCAGCGCCTGCGGATTCAGCATTCTGAAGTTTTTGCGGTACATCAAGGAAGAGATTGTGCTGGTGCTGGCGATCAGTTCGTCGGAGCCGGCGATGCCGACGCTGATGGCCAAACTGGAAAAGCTGGGATGCTCGAAGGCGCTGGTGGGGCTGATTGTGCCGACGGGCTACACGTTCAATACCGATGGCACGAGCATGTATATGACGCTGGCGGCGCTGTTTGTGGCGCAGGCTACGGGAACGCATTTGACGTTGATGCAACAGTTGACGATTTTGGCGGTGGCGATTTTGACGTCGAAGGGAGCTAGCGGGGTGCAGGGGGCTTCGTTCATTGCGCTGGTGGGGACGTTGATGGTGATACCGACGATTCCGGTGGCGGGGATGGCGCTGATATTGGGGATTGACCGGTTTATGAGCATGTGCCGGGCGACGGTGAACATGATTGGGAATGGCGTGGCGACGGTGGTGGTGTCACGGTGGGAGAAGGAAGTGGATGCGGCTACGTTGCAGAAGAATTTGGCGGTGGAGTAGGCTTCCCGAAATCCGGACGAAGAGAAATCCAGGGAAGAGTTAGTCTCGAGAGCGAAAAGCAGATCCCTCACCCGCAAAAAACGCGGGATTCGGGATGACAATGTTGAGGAACATTGATTGGCGGTGGAGTGAGGCTGGTCCACCCATTCCTTCGTCAGGGCAAGCCTGAAGGTGGACGCTACGGGGTTTGATGGCGGAACGGTTTGACATTGTGGTGGCGGGGGCCGGGCACAACAGCCTGATTACGGCGGCGTATCTGGCTAAGGCTGGGTATCGGTGTTTGGTTCTGGAGGGGCGGCCGATTGTTGGCGGAGGAGTGAAGTCGGCTCACTTGACGCTGGAAGGATTTGTGCACGATGTTTGTTCCTCCGCGCACAACGGGATTCATGGGAATCCGCTGATTCGAAACGACGAGCTGAAGCTGGGCGAGTACGGCCTGGAATACATTTATCCCGATCCGGTGTTTCACATGCCGTTTCCCGACGGCAGTTATCTGACGCAGTGGCGCGACCTAGACCGCACTTGCGGGGAGTTCGCGAAATTTTCCAAAAAAGATGGCGAGGCTTACCGGCGGATGATCACGGAGTATGAAACCGTGAAGCCGCTGCTGAATGCGGTGACGTTTTCGCCGGTGGGATTTGGAAAATCTCTGAACGAGCTTTTGGCTGCGCATCCGCAGGGAAAAATCTGGCAGCGGCGGCTGGCGATGTCTGCGTGGGAGATTCTCAAAGAGACGTTTGAGGACGACCATTGCCGGGCGTTCATGATGGGGTGCCCGTACTCGCTGCAGCCAGTGCTCGATCCGGCGACGGCGCGGGCGGCGTATATCCCGCTGCACCAGCAGAGGGAGAGCCGGCCCTTGCCAAAGGGCGGTTCGGGCGCGCTGACGGCGGCGCTGGCGCGATTGATTGAGGCGCATCAGGGAACGATTCTAACCAACAAGTGGATCAAGACTTTGATCATTGAAAATGGGAAATGTGTTGGCGTGGAGTGTGGTGACGGGAGTTCGTACCGCGCGGAGAAGGCCGTGGTTTCCACCATTCACATCAAGCACCTGGTGGATATGGCGCCGAAGGAGTTGTGGGGCGAGGATTTTCTGGAAGGCGTGGAGACGTGGGAGGCGGGGCTGACGCTGTTTGCTACGAATTATGCGACGACGGAGCCGCCGAAGTATTCAACTAAGTATGGCGTGCTTTCGCCGGTGCATTCAGGCTTCATGATCAGCTCGGAACGGGCGATGCAGATGAGCCTCGACTACAAATCCGGCTCGGTAAACTTTGAAAATCCTTCGCTGCATGTGATCTGCTGCAGCCTTGCCGATGCTTCGCGGGCGCCCGCGGGGATGCATACGGTGAAGATCGTGGCTTACCAGCCGTATCAATTGAAGGAAGGGCCGGAACATTGGGACGCGATCCGGCAGCAGGTTTCGGATGCGAATCTGAAGTTCTTGCGGAAGTTTTCGCCTAATCTCACGGAGGATAAGATTTTGGCGCGGACGATTGAGAGTCCATTGGATCTGGAGCGCATGAATCCTCACAACTGGCATGGAAGTTGCCATGCGGGAGGGTCGGGGCCGGCGCAATCGGGGACGATGCGGCCGATGCCGGGGTATGCGCAGCATCGGATGCCGATTGCGGGGTTGTATCAGACGGGGGCGACTACTCATCCCGGTGGATCGGTTACGGGCGGGCCGGGGAGGAATGCGGCGGTGGTGATGTTGAAGGATTTTGGGACGAGTATTGAGGAAGTGGTGAAGGCGAAGGCATGAAAGCGAAGAGACGTGAAGAGAAGACATGATTTGGATGGCGACTGCAAGCGCCTGCTGGACTACTGCTTGAAAAGCGGTTCCCGGACATGCGGGCACTAGTATCGAGATGTGCGCTAACCCGACTTATCAGGAGCTGAGCCGCCGCGTGATATAAATGCCGTAAGTTCCCTGAGCCGGAATTGACTTGGGTGGTCAAAACATGTTCTTACGATTACAACGCTGCCTGCTCCTGCTAACGCTGTTTGCAGGGGCATTATTCCAAATAGGCCTACCTGCGGAACGACAGAACAGAGACGCCCCACCTCAATCCGGTGCGGCTCCGAAGCATCCCATCGTTGCAGCTTCGCTCGACATGATGTCGGATAAAGCTGGCGTTGATTTCAATCCGTATCTTCGGGAAGTCTACTTTTCAGTGAAAAAGAGTTGGCTCGGCTACAACCTGCCACCATCGATCGAGAAGGGGCTGCAGGGGAAAAACACAGTAGAGTTCCGCATACTGCAAGATGGAAGTATCCCGAAAGACTCCCTGAAAATGATAGCGAGTTCGGAAAAAAGTGAGCTAGATGCGGCTAGTCTGGCAGCTGTGCGGGAGGCGGCCCCGTTCAGCCATCTACCAGAGAAATTTTCGGAACCGTTCATCGTGTTGCGAATGACTTTCTATTACAACGTCACTCCTCAAAAACCCCAGTGACGGCATCTAACCTCTCTCCGAGATGGCCAAGGCCTAGTTAACGCGCTTACTGGAGAAGAGGATACTGGAGCCGAATTTGGGAGAGATTCAGTGTCCGACCCATGCAGTGCAAGTAAGAATTGCCGCGCTTGAGGGTGTTATTCGACCCAGGTTTGCTGGCCGAAGGCGATTTGCCAGTGGTTGTTGTGTTTTTCGAAGAGGCGGGTTACGTGGAGGACTTTGCCGCGGAGGGGCTTGTGTTCGGAGCGCATGACGGCGGCGTCTCCGAGGACCCAGACTTTCATGGAGGTTACTTCGGCGGGGATCAGTGTGGTGTTGGTGCGGCGGAGTTCGGTGATCATGGTTACGCGATCGGCTTTGTTGAGCGGGGCGCCGCCGTCGGGAGTTACGAAAATAAAATCGTCGGTGAAGTTGGGAGTCCAGGCTTCGACGTCGTTGGTGAGGACGGTGCGCTCGACCGCCTGCCACATGGAGACTACTTCCTGTTCGGCGGCGGTGTCTGGTTTGTAAGGCACGGTCTTGCAGGGATTTTCGCAGGCGACGGGCTGGCCGTTGCTGGGAGCGCCGAAGCCGCTGCGTTTCTCGGGATTCTTTTCGGCTTTGTTGGTTTCCTGATAGACGAGGAGTTGCCAGGCTTGCGCGCGCTTGACCCAGACCCTGATGAATCGCACAGAAGCGTTTGGCGAAGGGATGCGGTGGTTGCCGTGGATGAGGACCACCTGGCCGGCGTTGATGATTTTTACGTCGGCGTCGGATTCGGACGCGAGAGAAGCCAGGGCCGGAAGAATCTCGGATTTTGAGCGGGTCTTGCCCGTGCGGTCTGTCCAGGTGAATTCCGGATCGAGCAGTTTTTCAACGCTGGACTGGTCGGCTTTGTTGATGGCCGCGGTCAGCGAGTGGTCGGCGGCGAGAACACCATCCTGCGGCGAGGCGGGGGTCGGCGAGGCGAGGGCGAGCACCGCCAGGAGCAAAATGACTGTATTAAGGTTGCGTGGCGCCGAGCGCATGAGGTGCCTCCAGGAACGTGGGTGAGAGTGGTCTAACCGCTAAACCACACGGAAGATGTAGCGAGCAGTATCATAGATTTAAATGGGTTACAACGAAGAAACGCTTGACGATGCAAATGTATGGTGGCACAGTAACCAGACCAATCGGTTGAGTTCTTGAGCGGCTGATGCCGGACCAATTCGACATTGTCGTCGCGGGAGCGGGGCACAACAGCCTGATCGCGGCGGCGTATCTGGCCAAAGCCGGGTATCGTTGCCTGGTGCTGGAGAGCCGCGCGCTGGTCGGCGGGGGAGTGAAGACGACGCAGCTTACTCTGCGCGGATTTAGGCATGACGTCTGTTCTTCGGCGCATGTTTTGATTCAGGACAGTCCGATCCTGCGCGACGACGAACTTGGGCTTGGCCAGTACGGGCTGGAGTATCTCTTCCCCGATCCGGTTGTTCACCTTCCCTTCCCCGACGGCAGCTACATCACGCAGTGGCGCGACATGGAGCGCACGTGCGAGGAGTTCGCGAAGTTTTCAAGGAAGGATGCGGCGGCTTATCGGCGAATGATGACGGAGTATGAAGAAATGAAGCCGCTCTTCGCGGAGGCTTCGTACACACCCGTGGGTTTTGGAAAGGCCCTGAACGAGCGGCTGGCGGAACATCCTAAGGGAAAGATCTGGCAGCGGCGGCTGGCGATGTCCGCATGGGAAATTATCCGAGACAACTTTGAGGACGAGCACTGCCGGGCGTTCATGGTGTGGATGGCGTATCAGACTGTGGAGCCACCGGAAGCGGCGGCAACGGGGCGGCTGGCTTATGCGATTTGCGCGGGGCGGCAGCGGTGGAGCTGGACGACGCCGAAGGGCGGCTCTGGGACACTGACGCTGGCGCTAGCGCGGCTGATCGAAGCGCACGGCGGGACGATTGTGACAAATAAGACGATCGCGCGGCTGATTGTTGAAAATGGAAAGTGTACGGGAGTCGAGTGCACGGACGGAAGTTCATACAAAGCGGAGAAAGCGGTGCTTTCGACGATCCATATCAAGCACCTGGTGGACATGGCGCCGAAGGAAGCGTTTGGCGAGGATTTTCTTTCTGGCGTTGAAACGTGGAAGGCGGGAATTACGCTTTTTGCGACGCATTACGCTACGACGGAGCCGCCGAAGTTTCCGGTGAAGCGTGGAACGATTTCGCCCGTAGCTGCAGGCACGATGGCGACGCCGGAGCGGGGATTGCGAGTTGGGTATGATTTTGCGATGCGCAATGTGAATGTGGAAGATCCGCCGCTGCTGGTTGTTTGCAGCACGGTGGCGGATCCTTCGCGAGCGCCGGCGGGAATGCATACGATTAAAGTTATTGGGAACCAGCCGTATGAGTTGAAGGAAGGGCCGGAACACTGGGACAAGATCAAGAATGAAGTTTCGGACGCGAATCTGAAGTATCTGAGGAAGTTTGCGCCGAATTTGACGGACGATAAGATTCTGGCGCGGATTGTGGAAAGTCCGCTCGACCTGGAACGGATGAATGCGCACAATTGGCATGGAACCTGCCATGGCGGGGCGCAGAATGCGGCGCAGTCTGGCGGGTTGCGGCCGGTGCCCGGTTGGGCGCAGCATCGAATGCCGATTGCGGGGTTGTATCAGACGGGGGCGACGACTTATCCGGGGGGATCGGTTTCGGGCGGGCCAGGGAGAAATGCGGCGGCGGTGATGTTGAAGGATTTTGGAACGAGTATTGAGGCAGTGGTGAAGGCGAAGGGGTAGAGGGAATGACGAAGTTTACGCGACGGCGATTTGTGAAGGGTGCGGCGATTGCGCCGTTGGCTGTGAAGCACATGGCGCTGCAGCAGGTGACGGGGCCGTCGGATCGCTACGACATCGTGGTTGCGGGGGCTGGACACAACAGCCTGATTACGGCGGCGTATCTGGCGAAGGCGGGTTACCGCTGCCTGGTGCTGGAGGGGCGGCCGAAGATTGGCGGCGGAGTGAAGACGGCGGAACTGACGCTGAAAGGTTTTCATGACGATTGCTGCTCGACGGCGCACGTTTTTATTCAGGACAATCCTCTGATCAAGAATGACGAGTTGAAACTGGGCGAGTATGGGTTGGAGTACATCGATCCGGACCCGATGTTTCACGTGCCGTTTCCGGATGGAAGCTACATCACGCAGTGGAGGGATGTGGACCGGACTTGCGCGGAGTTCGCAAAGTTTTCGAAGAAGGATGCAGCGGCTTACCGGAAGATGCTGGCGGACCTGGACGCGATTCGTCCTTTGCTTGCGGCGGGATCGTTTACCCCGATTGGATTTGGGAAGCCGCTGAACGATCAACTGGCGCAGGTGCCGCATGGGAAGTTGTGGCAGAGGCGGCTGGCGATGTCGGCGTGGGACGTGATTCACGACACATTCGAGGACGATCACTGCAGGACGTTTATGTTGTACATGTCGCATCTGGCGGCAGAACCGCCGGATGCGCCGGTCACTGGCAGGTTGGCGTACGGAGCGCCGCGGCAACAGCATAGCGGGCGGCCACTGCCGAAAGGCGGATCGGGAGCGTTGACGGAGGCGCTGGGTAAGTTTATTGAGGCGCACGGCGGGACGATTCTGGTGAACAAGTGGGTGAAGAGCCTGATCGTGGAGGACAAGAAGTGCGTGGGAGTGGAGTGCAGCGACGGGAGCGCTTATCGGGCTTCGAAGGCCGTGGTATCGACGATTCACATCAAGCACCTGGTGGACATGGCGCCGAAGGAAATGTGGGCCGAGGATTTTCTGTACGGCGTGGAAACGTGGCAGGCGGAAAATGCGATGTTCGTGACGCATTACGCGACGAGCGAGCCGCCGATTTATAAAGTGGATGGTGGAACGCTTTCGCCGGTGGAGTCGGGAGTGCTGGCGTCTCCTTATCGCGCGTTGCGGTTTGGATATGACGACACGCGGGGCGCGATCAATCTGGATGAGCCGCCGCTGCAGGTGATCTGCTGCAGCGTAGCGGATGCGACGCGCGCGCCCAAGGGGATGCACACGCTGAAGGTGCTTGGCTGGCAGCCGTACATGCTGAAAGAGGGGCCGGAGCACTGGGACAAGATCAAGTATGACGTGTCGGATGCCAACCTGAAATATCTGCGACGGTTCGCGCCAAACTTGACGGACGACAAGATTTTGGCGCGGTTTGTGGAGAGTCCGCTGGATTTGGAGCGGATGAATCCGCATTTCTGGCATGGCAGCGCGCACGCGGGGGCGCAGAGCGCGGCGCAGACGGGGCCGCTGCGGCCGATGGCGGGGTGGGCGCAGCATCGGATGCCGATTGCGGGGTTGTATCAGACGGGTGCGACGACGCATCCGGGCGGATCGGTTACCGGCGGGCCGGGGAGGAATGCGGCGACGGTGATGCTGAAGGATTTCGGAACTTCGATTGAGGAAGTGGTGGGAAAGAAAGCCTGAGCTGCGGGATCGATGCGAAATTTATTTTTGGCGCGAGGAGAGGCGATGATGCGGAGCGCGAGGAACGGGACGTTGAGGTCGGCGGTGCAGGCTCTGGCTTTGCTTCTTTGTCTGGGGGGAATGGCAAGTGCGCAGAAGACGGCGAAGAAAATGGTGCCGGACAATCCGAGTCCGCACCCGGCGCCGGAGCAGCCGATTCCCTACAGCCACAAGCAGCATCTGGCGTTCAGCCTGCCGTGCGCGAAGTGCCATACGAATCCCGAGCCGGGGAAGCTGATGACATTCCCAGAGACGGCGACTTGCATGCAGTGCCATGTGACGATTGCGAAGGATAAGCCGGGGATTCAGAAGCTGGCGACGTATGCGGGTTCGAAGGAGCCGATTCCGTGGGTGCGCGTATATAAGGTATTGCCGGGGATTGCGTGGTCGCATCGCGCGCACCTGGCGGCGGGAGTAAAATGTGAGACGTGCCATGGGGCGGTGGCGGAGATGGCCACGATGTCGGAAGTGACCAGCGTGACGACGATGTACAGCTGCCTGAACTGCCACGAGATGAATCACGCGAAGGCTTCGTGCGACACCTGCCACAAGCACTGATTACCGCCGCGCGTGTTTTGAGGGGACCTGGTATGGCAACCGGCTTGGAACTGGAAATCAACGGGAAGAAATATTCGGTTGCGTATCCGCCGGATACGCCGCTGCTGTACGTTTTGAGGGACGAGCTTGGGCTGACCGGGACGAAGTACGGTTGTGGCGAGGGGATGTGCGGGGCTTGCACGGTTCTGCTTGCGGGGACGGCGCGGCGGTCGTGCCAGATTCCGGTGAGCGCCGCGGTTTCGAAACCCATTACAACAATTGAAGGGCTGGAAAAGAATGGCGCGTTGCATCCGGTGCAGCAGGCGTTCCTGGATGCCGGGGCGTTTCAGTGCGCGTACTGCACTTCGGGGATGATTATGAGCAGTGTTTCGCTGCTGCAGGCGAATCCGCGGCCGAGCACGGAGCAGATTGTGCAATCTCTGCAGGGGAACATCTGCCGCTGCGGGACGCATCCGCGAATTCTGGAGGCGGTGCAGCGGGCGGCGGAGACGATGCAGGGGCGGCAGAAATGAAAAAGGCCGAAGAGACATTTCTGCTGGAGCCGGAGCGTTACGAATTCCGGGCGGTGCCGATGCACCAGTTTGCGCTGGAGCGGCGCGATTTTTTAAAACTTTTTGGTGCGGGATTGGCGGTGTTTGCGGTGGCCAAGGATGTTTCCGCGATGCAGGAGACGGCGCCGGGTCCGCGCGGATTTCACAATGAAGAATTGCCGAAGGAAATCGGGGCGTGGCTGCATATTGGGGAGGACGGAACGGTAACGGGTTTTGCGGGGAAGGCGGAGATTGGGCAGAACGTGCGCACTTCGCTGGCGCAGACGATTGCGGATGAACTGGGAGTGGCGTTTGCGAGCGTGCGGATGGTGTTGGGGGATACGGCGCTGACTCCGTTTGACGCCGGGACGTTTGGCAGCAGGACGACAGCGACGATTACGCCGCAACTGCGGAAGGTGGCGGCCGCGGCGCGGAATCTGCTGGTGGCGAAGGCGGCGAAACAGTGGAATGTGCCGGCGGAAAAGCTGGTGGCGGGCGATGGAAAGGTAACTGATCCGGCTTCGGGAAAGTCGCTGCGGTATGCGGAATTGGCGCGGGAGGACATCGGCGGGCAAAAACCTCCGGCGGAAGATCCGATCAAGCCTGCTTCGCAATGGACCGTGGCCGGGAAACCCGTGCCGAAGGTGGACGCGCGTGAATTTGTGACTGGCGGACATCGCTATACGACGGACCTGCAGCCGGAAGGGATGTTGTACGGGAAGATTTTGCGGCCACCGTCGTTCGGCGCGACTTTGAGTTCGTACGACGATTTGGCAGCCAAGGCGATGAAGGATGTGGTGCTGGTGCGCGACGGGGATTTCGTGGGGGCGGCCGCTCCGACGGTTGCCGCAGCGGAGGCGGCGCTGGCTGCGGTTCGCGTGCAGTGGAAAGAAGTGCCGCAGATTTCCGACGCGGAGATTTTTTCGTACCTGAAGAAAAATGCGCAGCCTTCGAAAGAGCCGCGCTTCCGGCAAGCGAAAGGGTCGATGGAAGATGGCCTGGCGGGAGCGGCGCACAAATTGGACGCCAGCTATACTGTGGCGTACATCGCGCATGCGCCACTTGAACCGAGAGCCGCAGTGGCGCAGTGGACCGACGGGAAGCTGACGGTGTGGATGGGGACCCAGCGGCCGTTTGCCGCGCGCGACGACCTGGCGGACATTTTCCATGTGCCGGAAAAAAATGTGCGCGTGATTGTGCCGGACACCGGGTCGGCTTACGGCGGAAAGCACACGAGTGACGCGGGGTTGGAAGCCGCACGTTTGGCGAAGGCGGCCGGAGGGCGTCCGGTAAAGTTCGTGTGGACGCGCGAAGAGGAATTCACCTGGGCGTATTTCCGGCCAGCGGGAGTGATTGACGTAAAGGGCGGGATTGCGGCTGACGGGAAATTGACCGCGTGGGAGTTTCACAACTATCACTCCGGAATGTCGGGGATCGATACGCCGTATGCGGTGGCGAATCAGGTGACCGAATACCACCAGGTGCCGCTGGTGCTGCGGAGCGGGTCGTATCGAGGACTGGCTGCAACGGCGAATCATTTTGCGCGAGAGACGCACATGGACTCGCTGGCGCATGCGGCCGGCGTGGATCCGCTGGAATTCCGGCTGAAGAATCTTTCCGACCCGAGAATGCGCGCGGTGCTGGAATCCGGAGCGAAGGCGTTTGGCTGGCCGCGGCAGAAACGCGGAGAGGGGCAAGGATTCGGAGTTGCGGCGGGGTACGAAAAGGGCAGCTATGTAGCCACGTTCGCGGAGGTCTTCGTGGACCGGAAGAAGAATTCCGTGACCGTGAAGAAGCTGGTTGAAGTTTTTGAATGCGGGGCGATTGTGAATCCCGACGGGCTGCGGAACCAGGTGGTCGGAGCGATGATTCAGGGGCTCGGCGGCGCGCTGTTCGAGTCCATTCAATTTGAGAAGGGGCGAATTTCGAACCCGCATTTTTCCAGTTACCGCGTGCCGCGGTTTAAGGATGTGCCGGAAATCGAAGCGATCCTGCTGGACCGCAAGGACATTCCCTCGGCGGGTGCCGGAGAGACGCCAATCATGGCCGTTGCGCCGGCGATCGGAAACGCGTTCTTCGACGCTACGAACGTGCGCTTGACGAAGTTGCCGTTGCGCCCAGAACTACATCTTCTGGGCTGAATTTACAAAAACAAAAAGCGAAGAAGGGTCCCACCCTTTCCAAAATCGAAAGGGTAGGCCACCCAAGAGTTTCTAGCTCGTTAGGGCGCCACCCGCCGGCTCTGAAAACGACCTATTGAACGATCAGTGTTTGGACTGCGTTACCTGATTTCCCGAAACATCGGAAGCGACCACCTTGACCGCATAGGTTCCCGGTGCCACCTTTGCCGCTTGCGGAGTCGATGCGCCCGAAGAACCGCCGCCACAAGCTGAGATACTCGTGATGAGCAGAAGTGCGCCAAAGCAAATCAATGCTGCGACACGATCTCGTTTCCGTTTCAATGGAAAAAAGAAAAGAAACCCTGCGAGTGCCGCGCCCAACCCCGCTGTGCCTAGCACCGAGCCTGTTTGCGTTGATTCGGTCAAAATCGAGAGCGTGAAGTTTGCAGCAGCACCCCCTGAAAGCGCGAGGGTTGAAGAGACGAAAGTACACGAGGCGTTAGCGGGAAGACTGCTGCATGCAAGACTGACATTGCCGGAATAGCCTCCAGCGGGGGTGATCTTCAGCGCATAGGTTGCGGTGTTGCCGGCTGCGACTGTGCTGGTCATGCTTCCACCGGTTTGGGTGCCCACCAGGAACGGCGACTGCGGTGAAGTTCCTGATAGATCGACCTGTTGGAATGGCAAGCCGGAGTTGTTTCCGACTACCATTGTCGTGGCCGTTGTACCCGTAGTTGCCGGCTTGAAGGCAACGCTGAACGTGCAGGAAGCCCCGGGACTGACAGTCGGACCGCAGGTAGTGGTGAGCGGAAAAATCGGCTCTAAATCTAACGTCATTCCAAAAAAGATCCCGTTAAGGGCGGCGTTTCCTGTATTCGTGATCGTTATCGTTTGCGAAGCCGATTCGGTGCCGACCAATTGCGGGCCAAAGGTGAGCGACGAGGCCGACAAGCTCATAATCGGTGCGGTTATTCCGGCGCCGCTCAGGTTTAATTGCACGGGGATAGGTGAATTTGAGTCGACCGTCAAGATTGACGATTCAGCGCCCGCTACGCTCGGGGTGAATTGTACGCCGAGGGTGCAGCTCTGACCGATGGGAAGCGTCCCGATGCACCCGTTTTCCGAGGCAGGAATCGAGAAGTCGTTTGAGGTGGTCGATGCAGCCGAAACGGAAAGCGGGTTTCCGCCACAACTCGTGATGGTCAGCTTCGCATCGGCTGTAGCGCCGAGTGGAACACCGCCAAAGGTCAAACCTGTATTCGGTGCGACGCACAGGCCCGGACTTGGTACTGTCGGGTCCGCAACTACAACATAGGCGTACGTGGAGGTAGTGAGTCCTTGTCCCGGTGCGGGAACGGAACCGGCATACGCACCGGTCGTGGTATACATTCCATATTGTGCAGCGCCAGACACGTGTACGCGATGACTAGCATCCGTCGCGACACTGCTGGCGTAACCCGGGGCGATTCCGCCGAGGAATGTCGAGAACTTCAGCGTTTGTCCCGTGGGGTCGAATTCGGCTAGGGCCGATGCGGGCCCGGAACTTAACTGACCCATCGGAAACGTGGATTGAAGAGGTAGGAGCAGCGGGAACCCTGCATTACTGGTCTGCGCCGCCAGCCAGATATTTCCATTCGTATCGAGTGCCATACCGTTGACGGTGCACGGACCTCCACAGACCATAGTTGAGTAAACCAGGGCCGATCCGCTGGCATTGAGTTCCGTCAGGAATGAGGTGCTGTTTCCGTTGTTCGACTCATATGCATTGGAGGTCGTCGGATAAGTCGGGTCGGCACCATTGCCCGTCACAAAGACATCGCCGCTCGCGACAATGGAGATACCAGACATAACGTATGCGTAGTCCAAATACGTTGAGTAGATGACACTCTTCGCATCGGGTGCAACTTTCATCACGAAAGGAGTGGCATACGGCATCGGTCCCGCAATCTGGCTTAGATAGGCACCGCTCGTGATGGGCCACAAGGTGCCCGCCTGACCGGTCACATATGCGTTGCCTGTCGCGTCCACTGCAATTGCTGATGCTCCAATCGGTCCCCCGCCACCGTTTTGCGGATCCGCCGTTCCCAGCACCGCGCTATACAACAACGTCCCCGTCGGGTTAAATTTTGCCAGATAGATATTAAAACTATTGTAAAAGGTGTCGCTCTTCGCTTCCTGGTTCAGCGCGCCACTCGAGATGAAGAACCCCTCGCCCGTTTCACCTGTCACGTAGGCGTTGCCCGAATCGTCCACCGCCACAGCCGTGGCATATGTCATCGACTCTACGGGGGCGGTCGGACTGGGACCGAGCAGTGTTCCGTAGTTCAGCGAAGCCCCATCAGGCGCCAGAGAAAAAAGGAATCCGACATAGTTGTTCATCTGCGGCAGAATCGGCTGTCCCGATTTCGTGGGAAAGTCTGAAGCACCGGTCCAACCCGAAACGATTGCATCTCCGTTCGCATCCACCGCGATGCCTGTTGGCTGTGCAAAACTATTGCCGCCCAAGACCGTGGAATAAATGAGCTTTGAGCCGTCCGCACTCAGCTTGCTGACAAAGGTGACGACATTGTTCGTAGTACATGTCGCGCAGCCTGAAAACGCACCGGTGGTCACCGGATACCCTAATGTGGCGTACCCCGTCACGTAGCTGTTGCCGTTTGCGTCGGTTGCAATACCATTTCCATCTGATCCCAACGGTGACAGGTACGTTGAGAAGATGAGTACAGGGTCGATGACCAGATCGAAATGCGGATTATAGCTATCTACCGTGAAGCTGACATCCCCGTTTGGCAGTAACCGGAATGCTCCATTCCGGCGACGCCTTTTCCCGTCCTCGTTTTGATAAATTGCCGGCGCGTCCACACGCAGCGAATCTCCCGCCGCGGTCATGATGAGCGAGCCGTCTTTGTTCAGGTGAACTCGGGAGCCCGAAAATCGCATGTGGATCTGCCGGTAATCCGCGCCCGGCTTCACAATGAAGTCGTGCTCGAGATGATTCCCGTTGCCATAGAAGACTGCATCAATGCCCGGGTACAAATTGGAGTAGACAACCTTTGTGTAGTTCGAAACATGAGTGCGCCAGCGGGCAGGATCGTTCCCAAGCAAGTAATTGGTCTGACTCTGCTCGAGATCAGCACCCTTAGGAACGGTGGGGAGAGCGCCGTCAAAACTGATCCCAAAGCTATTGCTCTCTTTGCGTACCGAATGGATAGCCATCGCCGAGGGCCGAAACTCTACCGTTCCACTTGCGACCCGTCCAATGATGGCTATTAAACTGTCTTGCTGAGGCGCGGCAGGCTCAAACACAATAGGCAGGGCGCTTTGAGCTATCGGTGTGCGGGATATTCCTTGAACCTGCGCCTTGACTGAAACGGCGCTGCCAAGAAGGAGATAGACGATCAGAATCAACCGGTTTCGACTCACGACACAACCCCTCGCAACTGTGTGAGTTGGATTGCCCTGTTTTCTATATTTGTCCAAGATTATAACGCAAGAAGCCAATTGCGTCGCCGGTACTGTAGCAATATCGGCGGCAATTTGGAAGTGCTAGGTATAAGACCCCCGTTAGAGCGCTAGCCGGACAATTGGGACCCGGTACGGTTATGAAGTTCCGCGCCACGAAAGGCAATACAAAGGAAAAGCTGAATGCATATCGGGCGTGGCATTCCCTCAAAACATCGATTTTGCAGAGATCTTTCTTGGTGGACGTGGCCGGGATCGAACCTGCGCCCGCCCACGTACCAAAAGACGGAACGTAGGGCACCCGGCCTGCCCTCGGTCTAATCGAGAAAAGGAACAACGTCTTGACCATTTACAGGCACCCGGCTGCGCTTAGCTGACAACACCACCAGAACCAAGCCCCGAATCGCAGCAAGTTAGCACGGAGATTTCAGTTCAAAAATGCGGCAAGTTTTGCGGCGCACGGATTTTACAATTCCGGGCGACACGGGGATTGGGGAAAAGTGCGTTGACTTGAATTTCCTGGCGACGTAACATGCCCAGCAAAGGTGCGAACCAGGGCATCTCGAATTACCTTCCGTGCGGTTTCCGTTGTCCGAGGTACCTGCCCTTGCCAGCTCAGCTTGTATCTCACTACCGCATTCTCGGTCCCCTCGGTAGCGGCGGGATGGGCGTCGTTTATCGCGCGGAAGACACCACCTTGCATCGTACCGTGGCGCTGAAGTTTATCTCGGAGGAAGCCGCCGGCAATCTGAAGGTATATGAGCGGCTGCGGCGCGAGGCGCGCACCGCATCGGCGCTGAATCATCCGAACATCTGCACGATCTACGAAGTCGGCGAGGATGCCGGCGAGGTTTTCATTTCCATGGAATATGTGGAGGGGCATACGCTGGCCGAGGTCATCAATCACGAACCTCTGCCTATCGACGCCGCGCTTCGTTACGCCCGCCAAATCTCTTCGGCGCTCGCACACGCTCATGAGCGCGGCGTTCTGCACGGCGATCTGAAGCCCCTGAACATTATCGTGACGCCGCTCGGAGAGGCGAAGATTCTGGATTTCGGCCTGGCGCGGCGAACCAATCCGGAATTTGACCGGCAAACACTGGAGACGATGTCCACCGACAGCAAGCTGGGGGAGGGGGGCACGCTCCCGTACATGGCGCCGGAGCAGATCGAGGGCCGCGCGGCGTCTCCTCGTACGGATATCTGGTCGTTTGGAATTGTGCTGTACGAAATGCTGACGGGGATTCGCCCGTTCCAGGGGGACAATCACTACCAACTTTGCCACTCGATTCTTCACGACAGCACGCGTCCTCTGCCGGCGCGGTTTCCCCCCGGCCTGGCCACAATCGTTTCCCGCTGTCTGGAAAAAGAACCAGCGCGCCGATACCAGAGAGCGAGTGAAGCACGCGCAGCGCTGGAAACTCTGAGTCACAGCAGCGAACAGAGTAGTTTCCAGCCGCGCGCAAGCGCCTCACACCGCTGGCGCGCGTTGCTCGGAGCAGTGGCGCTGGTCGTCCTGGTTGCGGCTGGCATCCTGGCCACCCGCGGAAATTGGTTCTGGAAGCACAATGCTTCCGGCGAAGTGCTCTCGCCGGTCCTGCTCAGCGTGCTCCCTCCGAACACCAGTGGGGACGCTTCTCAGGCGGCCTTCGATAACGGACTTGCGGACACTTTGAACTCGCGTCTTGGCGAACTCAGCATTCGGCATGCTCTCTCGGTGATTCCCATGAGCTCAACTGTGGAGAAGCAGGTGACGACGGTGGATGCCGCTCGCCAGCAATTTGGCGTCAACCTCGTGCTGGTGTTGAACGTACAAAGGGCCGCAGGGAACGTGCGAGTGAATTACGCCCTGGTGGATGCCCGTTCCCACAGACAGGTGCGCAGCGGCACCGTCACCGCGGCTGCCGCCGACCCATTCGCTTTGCAGGACCGCGTTTTCGAAAACATCGCCGCGTCCCTGGATCTTCAGCTTGCTCCTCAGGAAAAGCAGACCTTCGCTGCTCACGGCACCAGCGAGGCAGGGGCCTACGATCTTTACCTGCAAGGCCGCGGCTACCTCCAGGACTACGTTGTTCCGGAAAAAGTGGACAATGCCGTCACGCTGTTCAACCGCGCGCTGGAGAAGGATCCAAACTATGCTGCGGCAACGGCGGGACTTGGCGAAGCGTATTGGCGCAAATACCAATTAGGGCATGACATGCGATGGGCTGATGCGGCCATTTCCAATTGTCAGAAGGCGGCGGACCTCGGGCCGCAACTCGCGGTGGCTCACACGTGCCTCGGCCGAGTTTTCCTCGCCAAGGGAAACTACGAAACGTCCGCGGAGCAGTTTCGCCGCGCGCTGGAGATCGAACCTGGCAGCGACGATGCGTATGGCGGGTTGGCCATCGCTTACGAGCAGCTAGGCCGCGTTGAAGAGGCAGAGAAGCTCCATAAGCAAGCGATCTCTGCACGTCCCGCCTACTGGGCCACGTACAATTGGCTGGGGCTTTTCTACATGGCGCATGCGAGGTATGACGAAGCCGTATCCATGTTCACGCAGGTGGTTACGTTGGCCCCGGATAGCTTCACAGGCTATAGCAACATTGGGGCCGTCCGCATTTTGCAGGGGAAATACGGTGAGGCCATCCCGATTCTCCAGCAATCGCTGAACATCCGGGCGACAGCCGACGCACTCTCCAATCTTGGCACCGCTCATTTTCAGATGCGCCAGTATGCGGAATCCGCCGGAAATCTTGAACAAGCCACGAAGCTTGATGACAAGAACTACGTGATGTGGGGGAATCTCGGAGATGCTTATTACTGGACTCCGGGCAGGCGCGCGGAGGCCGCGGCCGCGTACGCCAGGGCCATTGCGCTGGGAGAGGAAAATCTGCGGCTCAATCCGAAAGACGCGCAGCTTCTCGGCTACCTTGCGGAGTACCATGCCATGCGGGGCGAGCGAAAGGCCGCGATCGGGAAACTCGACGCTTGTTTGCGTCTTCAGCCAAACAGCCCAGACCTGCTGCTGAATGCGGGCATCGTCTATCAACAGCTCGGCGAAACAAATCGCGCCCTGGACGCCTTGGAGAAGGCAAAAGCTTTGGGCGTTACGCCAGAAATGCTTCGCGACACACCGAATTTTGATGTTCTAAGCGATAATCCGCGGTTCCAGGGCCTCATCCAAGGCGCTTCGAAAAAATAAGGAGGTGTTATGCGTGTTTCCCGACTCGGGTTCTGGGTTTCTGGCAGCCTGTTCGCTGTTCTTTTGTTGTGCATCCTGGGGAGCCTCGGCTGTGACATGAAACCGGCAGCAGTAAACGCCAAAAAGACGAAGACATTCGACTGCGGCAAAGAACAAGATATAACCGTGGACCTGCAAAAGAAGAATGGGGTGGATAAGCAAGCAGTGTACGTTTGCGATGGAGATACAGTGGTTTGGAAACCGGCGAATGGTGTAAACAGCTTCGTGGTCCATTTCACCGGCGATTGTCCGCTTACTTCGTGCACCTCTGATATAACGAACAACACAGCCCAAACCGCCGCGACGCAACCGGCTGAGCTAACGGTCTACAAGTACACGCTCACAATTAACGGGACCCAAGTGTTTGATCCTCACGTGGTTGGCGGTGGCGGCTACTCTGTTACGCATTAGAGGTGGTTGAGGATCGGAGTGAGACCGTACCTGGAAGTGCGGGAAACCAACGCGCGGCGAAGAATCTGGTGGACGTGGCCGGGATCGAACCGGCGACCCCCTGCTTGCAAAGCACGAAACTCTACTCCAACAATTCCACTGGAAACTTTAACTACTAACCTTTCCAACAAATCGGGGAATCTGCTTTTCGCTCAAAAGTAACCCGAACGGAATGACAACGATGGATTCTTGCACAGTTGGTGCACAGTCGGGTCCCAACGGAGATCCGGTCCACTTCAACGAATACCGACTATTGGTCCAAGTGGTACGGAACGATAGCTTCCAGGTTGCCGACTACTCGGGAGTTAGGGCGCGGTGCACAGGATTATCTCCTGGCGGGTCACCTCGATAGTTATTCTCTGCCGCGCGCGCTGCGCAACGCGATCGAACGCAAGGAAAGAAAAGGAGGAAGCCGCAGTGAGGCTTCCTCCTTTTCGATTAATAGGATCTGCGAGCAGCCTTCGCGGCCGCGTCACGATCGGTTTGCTTGTCATCAACGGAGGATTCTCCCGTCGAAGAAACATCCTCCGCGCCAGTGGCCTTTAACACTTCCTTGGCACGATTGATTTCCTCGGACGTATCGCAATGCACGGAGAGGAGAATTCCGCCCTTTTGCAGGCGACCTTCGTACCGCTTCGCTTCGAATTCAGGAATTCCCATGCCGATCAAGGCGCCGGTAACCCCGCCTACTGCTCCTCCAACGCCCAGCCCCGCCAGTCCGGCCATAATCGGACCCGCGGCGATGAAAGGGCCTAAGCCAGGGATCGCCAACAGTCCAACGCCTGCCAGCACGCCGAGCGTGCCGCCAATCACGCCTCCGGTGGTCACTCCCGCCGCAGCACCTTCGGGGGCCTTCGTTGCCTTTTCGGTCCCCATGTCCTTGGGACCGCCAAGACTCTCCGGCAATAGTACGGAGATATCCGCCGCAGGAAAGCCCGCTCGGATGAGAGAATCCGTAGCATTTTCGACCGCAACGCGTGTTGAGTAAATCCCGAATACTCCTGTTTTTTTAGCTGACATTTGTCTTTCTCCTTTGAATTCCATCTAGATGCATTCTTTGCTCAATTACTTCGGGGGCGCGATCTCGAGTTGATTGGTTACGTTACCTTGTCCGGCCACGACCACCGCCTTGGCCTCGATGTTGCTCTTCTCATCTTCGGACCGCACTGGCCCGCGAAGAGTAACCTTGCCGTCTTGCGTGATGATTTTGATGTTGTGCGCATAGGTGGAGAGGGTGGAGTCCTCGTGGATCGCTTTGCGAATCTTCTGCGTAATGGTGCGGTCCGCGGGATTCATCTTCTGTTGATCCGCGGTAGGGTTTGTCTGATCCTTGTTTTGTTTGGTGTTGTCCGGTGGTGTCTGCTGGGGGTCTTGGTACCCCGGGATTGGTGTAGCCATCAGGGATACGCCAAACACCAACGAACCCAGAGGCAATAGCAATCGCGGCAATTCAATCCAACGTACTTTCATATACTTGTTCCTCCTATTGAAATTTGTTACCTGTGCTACTCCGTGAGCTGGTTATGCGCGGGCTGTCTTGGCTTTCCTCAACCGGTCGCTGCCTGCTTCCGATTCCCCGGATTCGACGGCTTCCAGATTGATCCTGCCTGCCAGTTGCGTCAGCTTCTCGTCTGTCTCCTTTTCTTCCTTGAGGGTCAGCCTCAATAGCGAGATTGCTTGGTCTTCCCCAAGAAGCTTGGCGTAAGTGCTGACACAGCCGTAGCCAGCAATTTCATAGTGTTCCACTCGCTGTGCGGCTGAGATAAGGCCGGCGTCTAGTTCTTCGGGTGCGGGATCTTCCTCGATCATTTCGCTGCCTTCCTTGATGAGACCCTCCATGCCTTTGCATTTCTTTCCCTTCGGACTCTCTCCCAAGGCTTTGAGGATCTTCTCAAGTCGCGCAACATGCTCTTTCGTTTGGCCTAAGTGTTCTTCAAAGCCCGCGCGCAAGTCCTCGGAGGATGCTGCGTTAGCCATCTTGGGAAGCGCTTTCGCCATCTGAGTCTCCGCGCTGTACAAATCCTTTAGTTCTTCGATGTAGAGATGCTTCAAGCGATTTATTTCCATTGGGCTCTCCTATCAAAATCAAATTCGTCATTTCTTCGAAAATCAGCTGTGGAAATTCGTCACCGGTACAATAAACAACTTCTAGCTTCGGGAGGCCATACGGGGAAACGGGTAGGGAATTGGAAAGAAGCGTGTATCTCGTCTGAAGCTGCTTGGATTGGAAGCAACCACGTCCGGGTATAAAGTGAGGTGCCATAGGCCTTTCGGCGGTATTGTGAACAATTTGTGGACCGCGGTCCGTTTCACGTGAGATGTAAGCTCCCGTGAGCCCTCATCGACCTCCATCACCGATCGTAGAAATTGCGGATCGTGCGGTTCCTGCAGGGAGTTTTTGAGTGATATACAGCAAGTCTCGGATCGAACCCCCAACGACGGTTGCGCTATCTTTGCGCTCCGGCTTGGGCCGGCTTGTGGTGGAAGAGATCCTTCTATTCTTCATCCTAGAATCTGCTCGTCGAGGAACTCAACGCCACTGGAACAATCCCGTAGGAGGGGCAAATAGCCAGATATGGAAAAGCGGCAAGTAAGTCAGTTCGGGCTGCCATGCATCGCAAAAAGCACGGAACTTTGCGTTCAGGAAAGGGCGGCAAAGGAGGAATCGTAAAGAGTAGAAAGCAAGCGATCGCGATTGGGCTGTCTGAAGCTCGAAAGAGGGGTGCCAAGATCCCGCGCGAGAAATCGAAATAATCTAGTGGCCGCTGGACGCACCCACGTTGTAAGTAAAAAGTGAAACGGGGGACGGTCAATCACAAGATTAGGAGAAGTGTTAAGCGCAATCGAACGGGCCGACCTGATGAATCCCGCACCCTCGTGTTGGGCACGGAAATCGAATTGCCCGGACAGTGGAGATTGTGGCTCAAGCCCTAGCTGCGTGACTCGCTATCGCAGGTGCCTGCCGCGTCTGGTCCCAGGTTGACTGGAATTCTCCATTCTTCGACCCAGTGCTTCGTGGCATGAAGGCCGGTCACTGATCCCGTCCATCCACAAGGGCAATGTGGATTGAACCAGTGCGCATCCGCGGTCTCCAAATTCCTCTCTCTGCTTGCGCATGCAGAAGCTAAAGGAATTCCGCATTTCGGGCAGGCGAATAAAAGGACATGTGCAAAACAACTACTTGCTGTTTCCATAAAACCTCCCGGGGACAGGAGTGTAAGTAGGCGAAGGCTACACAAGAACGCTGCATAAAACAAGCTGAAGAGTGCTCGGAGGATGATATTTCCAGTGGAACTACTGGGTGTCAAATCGACAAGCTCCAGTGATGAGGGTTAGAGCGGGCAGGGCCTGATGCACTCGAAGGGACTCGTCCCCTGCCCTCCTTGCTCTTTCATCTTCAGCTTAAGAAGATTGCGCGCCTATACTCGAAACATCGTAGGATCGTGGAGAACCTCACTGGAGGTGGGAGACGGCCTCGTTGGTCGATTTCTTGCTCATGCGCCTGCACCTCCATTGGCGTTCGTGCACTTTAGTCGCCATCAGAGACAAGTCGGGCATTTTAGCTCGCTAGAATTAGGAAGCTACATTGTGGACTGTGTGGTCTATTCCCAGAAAGAGGCCGTTTCACGTTTTCCGATTGTAATATCTACAAGGGATGTCCAATTGGGGTTCGATGAGGGCCCGTTAGGTCCTTTCCTGGTTGGTTTGAGACGGCGAGGTTTTATGGGATTGAAAACCCAGTGGGCGCTCTGTTTTACGGTTAGCCTCAAAATTCAAAGATTAGGTCCTCCCTACCTGCCTTGTACAGCATTTACCCTATAGCTCGATGATGATTGGAATACTAGAGTGGGACACCTGAGCCACTGTTTCGGCTCGTGCGCGAGAGGTGCCCATGTCGCTCCGAGGTTCCGACCACTGGACTGGGGATAAAGGAGGCCGGAGGAGGCTCTCTATAGGCAATTCCAGGTCTAATGCCAGGGTACTTTCCATAGAGCGCGGAAAAGTTGTTCGTAAAGAAGCTTTGGAGTCTCTACTCTCTTCCGCTTTGCGTTCGGACGACAATGAACTCGATCAAATTCTGTCTGCGTTAGAGGAGATCTCCAACTGGCTAAAGTCAGGCGCTCCGAACTCGCGAAGCCTTGACAACGTTCTGCAGCGAGCCGCATCGTGCGCCATAAGACAGTCGCTGCTGGATCGGGAAATTCGTTTGCTGGCCGTCACGGACGAACTTACAGGTCTTTACAATCGGCGCGGTTTTCTAGCATCGGCGATGCACCAGTTGAAGCTTGCTCACCGCCACTCTCAAGACATGCTACTCCTCTTTTGCGACATGGACAATCTGAAGGGGATTAACGATGCCTTTGGACACCGGGAGGGGGATCTGGCAATTATCCGGGCTGCCAATGCGCTGGAGGAGACCTTCCGTGACTCGGACATTCTGGCCCGGCTCGGTGGAGACGAGTTTGCCGTGCTAGCCTCGGAAGCCTCTATCCCAAACAGGCAAGCGATCGTGCCTCGGATGCATAGGAGTCTTGAAAAGACGAATGCCGAGGAGTCCCGTTATAAGCTGTCATTTAGCATCGGCATTGCGAGGTTCGATCCGGAAACTGCCTGCTCGCTTGGAGAACTCATGGCCCGCGCGGATCAGGATATGTACGCGAATAAAAAGCACGGTACGAGATCCGCATCGTCACGACACTCGTAGTTAAATGCTCGCTGGAATTTTGATGACTATCCGAGCTTTAAAGGTGAACTCAACGAACGAGTGTGTTACGTTCAGTCAGAAACGGGGTATAGCAGCTTATCAAGCACGATGACGATGACGTGGTCACAGGGCCCGTTATCCAAGCATGGGAGTGGGCGGCCGCTACGTGTCAGGCAGGAGAATCGAAATGACTACTAGTGCTTTGAGTCCCGACCCCAGGTATCTGATGCTTCAGTGGCAGCCGGGCAGTCCCTCTCAGGGCGACCATGTTGCCTACTTCTATCAAGAGAGCGATTCTCTACTTGAGGCATTGTCTAGCTTTATCGGTGGTGCTTTGGGCGCCGGCAATGCCGCGCTCGTCATTACAACCAAGATGCATCGCGAAGGACTTCTGCACCGGCTTACCGCCCGCGGCTTGGATATCCCCAAGGCCACCAATGAGGGAAGGTACCTTGAGCTCGATGCTGCCGAACTTCTATCGAAGATCATGGTGGAAGGGATGCCCGACAGCGGCCGCTTCGAAACGATAGTCGGAGGGGCAATCGTTAGAACCAAGGCCTGCGCTAAAACAGCGCGTCCCGAAATTGCCGCATTTGGAGAGATGGTTTCTCTATTGTGGACGGAGGGTGAGGTCGAGGCCGCCATACGGCTTGAACAGCTCTGGAACGAATTGGCGACGAAGCTTGCTTTCTCCCTGCGATGTGCCTATCCGGTGGGTCACTTTAATGGCGAAAATAACTCTCAGCCGCTTATGAGAGTATGCGCGGAACATTCTGCGATAGTGCTTGACGAAGGCGACGCTTCCTTTACAAGTGGCGAAGCCAAGATTGCCCTGCGCCGCAGTGAGGAGCGATTCCGGCTTTTTGTAGATGCCGTTCAGGACTATGCAATCTTCATGTTGGACGTACAGGGTCACGTCAGCAGTTGGAATACGGGAGCTGAACGCATCAAAGGATATGGAGTCTCCGAGATCATAGGTAAGCACTTTTCCATCTTTTATCCCGAGGAGGACCTCCGAGCCGGTAAGCCGCAGCGGGAACTCGAGATCGCAGCTAAGGAAGGGCGGTTGGAAGACGAGGGATGGCGTCTACGCAAAGACGGTTCTCGTTTCTGGGCAAACGTGATCATTACAGCCATAAGAAACGATGCTGGAAGATTGATTGGATTCGGAAAAGTTACGCGAGATTTTACCGAGAAAGTAAAAACGAATGAGGCGTTACGAAAAGAGATCGTCGAGAGGACGGCGGCCGAAAGAAAGTTGCGCGATTCGGAAAAGTCGCTCCGGGAACTTTCTCTCCGTCTCCTGCAAACCCAGGACGATGAACGCCGGCGCATCGGCAGAGACCTTCACGATAGCGTAGGCCAATACCTGGTTGGTCTAAAGATGAAGGTGGATTCCCTCAAGTCCTCGCGCGAACGGGGCCAGCGAGATGATGATAGTCAACTGACCGAATGCTCCCAGCTGATTGAAGAGACGATCAAGGAAGTTCGCACCATTTCTTACCTGCTGTATCCCCCTATGCTGGAAGAGCTGGGCTTGAAATCGGCAATCCCATGGTATCTGGAAGGATTTACAAAGCGGAGTGGAATCAAAACAACGTTTGAGGTTTCTCCGGGATTTGACCGCCTTCCTGGGGACATGGAGCTAGCCCTATTTCGCGTTCTGCAAGAGAGCTTAACGAACGTACACCGGCACTCTGGCAGCCCAACGGCAACCGTCCGACTTTTGACTGAGGACCGCTGCGTACTCCTCCAGATCATTGACGAAGGGAGCGGCACTCAGGGAAAGAATGGGGAAGACCGGGCTCAGGACTGGATGAGCGCGCTTGGCGTGGGACTGCGCGGTATGAATGAACGGGTGCGCCAACTGGGAGGCACGCTCGAACTATCCTCGGTTCAGGGAGGAACCACCGTCACCGCCACTGTGCCCATACCGGAAGCAGGGCTAGACTTGTCCCAAGAGGAATAGCCAAACGAATATCGCGCATCCAGTAGCAAGCTGGCATACTCCTCACGCCTCCATGCCAAATAGGAGTTCCTCCCTTGTAACTGGAAGAAACTGCCCGTTGGTGACGCAGTCGCCCACTATTCTTTCCAAACATTCCGAGCGGCCTGTGCTTGGCACGCATATGCAACTCTATTATTCAGGCCAGCGGTGACCCGGTAGGCCCATCAAGGTTTCTTGAGTTCCAGTACTGGAAAGGTGGGCAGAAAATACATAATAATCCTAGAAAAAGTCCCGCTTTGCCCTCCAGCAAGAGATTATCTCCTCCGTTTGGATCGCGCAACTAATTGATTTGAAAGACTTTTAACTGAGTTTATGGAATGGAAGCAAGCTTGCCTTTACCTTGGGCAGCTACAATAAACTCACTGTTGGGGGAAAGTCATGGATGCGAAGTTCGACATCTTCAAGAAACTACCCGATGGTCACCCGCTCTGGGTAAAGGCAGTAGATGGACTGGAAGAGGCAAAGAACCAATTAGCTCGATTGGCAATGAGTTCGCCTGGCGAGTACTTCATTTACAGCGCCCGGAATGGCCGTATAGTTGAAGGAATAATGGTTGCCGGTGCGTGACCGGGAGCCAATCCTCCTCAAGAATCATCTCCCCAAGCTGAATCGATCGGAAAGCTTAAGGAGATCCAAATTTCCGCGGAGCCTTTCTCTCCCACCTCTGCCGGGCTCGCGGGTCCAGGACAAAACGCCAGCCAAATCCTCATAGGAATAAATACAGGGCGGCTGCACTCGAAATCAGGGATTTAGCCTATTTCTTGGACCCTCCCTTCGTGGTCTTGTCTATTGGAGTGACTACGCTTGTTGCTCCGGGCCGCAGCGGACAAGGCCAGTGTGCCGCAGAAAAGGGATGGCAGCCCAATTCTATGCGCAAGTGGATCTTCATTCTTGGCCTTGTAGTCCTCCTCCCACTCCTTACACTCTACGGACTGGGTTCCAGAATCCAAGCGATGGTGCGGGAGCGTGCCCAGAAGATTCTGCAGACACATTTTGCAAGCAACGTTGAGTTTTCGAATTTTGACGTTTCTTTGTATCCCCGCGTCCGTGTGACGATTCGTCAGCTGGTTTTGCGGCACCACGGTCGGACGGACATTCCCCCTCTGATTCAGGTCCGTGCAGTCACCATGACAGCGAACTTAATCAGTCTTCTGAGAGCGAAGCCGCGCATTACATTCGTGGATTTGGAGGGCTTACAGATTCATATCCCGCCCCGGCAATCCGGCGGTGAGCCCTTGATTCAACGGACTGACCAGGACCTCGCAAAGAAATATCCGGCTCTCATCGAGGACATGCGCGCCGATGACGCCATCATCGTTATATTGCGGGCACAGCCTGAAAAACCGCCCAGGCAATTTCCCATTCACCGCCTGGAGCTCCGCAATGTCAGTTTTGATCGTCCCGCTGCGTTCCATGCAACGCTCACGAACAGTGTTCCGGCGGGCGAGATTGAAACCACTGGCGAGTTTGGACCCTGGCAGGCGGACGCTCCGAGCAAGAGCTTTACAATAGGACAATATAGATTTCAGAATGCGGACCTTGGAACCCTGAAAGGGCTTCGCGGAATTCTCTTTTCTGAGGGGAATTTCAGCGGCCCGCTTGATTATCTAAAGGTCGAGGGGACGACGGACACTCCAGATTTCTGCCTAAGAACGGCCGGTCACCCGGTGTCTTTGCATACAAAATTCTCCGCGGTGGTGGACGGCACCAATGGCGACACGTATCTTAACAACGTGACAGCCCGGTTTCGGCATACCACGATTATGGCCAGCGGCAAGATTGAAGATGCTGATCCTGAAGTAAAGGGCAAGACGATCTTGTTGGAGGCTTTCTCGCAGGATGCCCGCGTCGAAGACCTTATCCGGCTTGCCGTCAAGACGGACCAGCCGATTATGACGGGCGTCGCGAGGTTAAAGGCGAAGATCACTATTCCTGAGGGAGAATCTGATCTGATCGAGCGGTTAAGAATACAAGGTGAATTCCGGATCGCCGATGGCCAATTCACGACTAGCGAAATTCAGGAGAAGGTCGATACCCTAAGCCGCAAGGGCCAAGGGCAGCCGAAAGCAATGGAAATCAACAGTGTTGCTTCGGAAATGGCCGGCAAGTTCCAGGTCCGTAACGGGGCCGTGAACTTTTCCAATTTGAACTTTGGTGTGGCCGGCGCTTCAGTCAACCTGAGAGGAACCTACAATCTCGATGGGGGCGGACTGGATTTTCATGGCAACTTAGTGATGCAGGCCAAGCTTTCCCAAACAACTACCGGTGCGAAGTCATTTTTCCTGAAGGCATTGGACCCATTTTTCAAAGGGGAAGACGCGGGAACTGTCCTGCCGATCAAGATTACCGGGACAAAAGACAATCCCACCTTCGCGCATGATCGGGGCGGAGATCCCCATAAGCTCGAGGTCTCAGTTCCCAAAGCGGGCAAGTGAACCCCAAGACCGTTCCCTAGGAATTTTCCAGAATCGTCGGCTATATTTTGCTTCGCTCCGCCTTGCATGCATAAACTTCACGTCAGTGATGGTTTTCGAATCAGTAATAGGGCTATTTCTCTAGCGTGTTTTTGCTCGGCCGCACGCTGAGGCATCCCAAAGCCCTAATTGAAGACAACGTCGCTTCTCCGAATTAAGGAGGGAGAACAGATGCCTGTGTCTGTCAGGCATCTGTTCTTGGGGTGAGTGAATCTGAGGTGTTCCTTGGCACTCAGACTACCGGGGCCCCGCGCACGCAACCATCCGGTCTTTCCAGTACGGAGAGACGGGGGTTCTTGTAGGACGAGTGGCTGTCCTCTGTTGTCCGGAAAAATCACCGATTCCAACTGCTGCTGTCTCAGGGCTTTACTTTGGCTGGAAATCTCCTGCGTATATAAGGGACTGTCTTGTACGTAGTTTGCCGGCCGGAATGAATCCAGGATGACACAGGACGGGGGGATTCTGCGAGAAGATTGGAGATATGAACGAATGAAGGATGACAATCCGCCACAAGCTTTACAAACGCCGTCAAAGGCACGGCCAGTAGAATCCCCATCAAGCCCCAAAGCCAACCCCAGAACAGGATCCCTGCTGTGGCCGCGACCGGGCCTATATTGACCCGCGACCCGACTACCTTTGGGATTAGAAAGTTTGCGGAAATGAAATGAAGGCATACGACTGTTAGAAAAATAATGGCAAACGGGCTTGCTGTAGTAAATTGCAAAAGCGCAGCCGCGCAAGGGACCAGCAAGGCGAGGATTACGCCCAGAAAAGGAATCAAATTCAGAAAACCACTCACAATGCCAAGGATCATGGCGCCCTGTATTTTCAACGCGAGAAGGACGAGAATCGTAACGGTTGCCATCGCAGAACCTATGATCAAGTTGCCAACCGCAAATCCTCTGACCATTTGAGTCAGTCGTCCCACGAATTGAGGTACGTCAATCATGTTGCCGAATGAGCTCGTCAGCCTTTGTTTCATCTGTTCCTTACGAATCAGATTGAAAAACATGAGGAAAGGCACAACTCCAATGATAATGATGGCACTCCACACCGGCCCGACGCCGCGAATCATATGCGAAGCCCAGCTGGGTGGTTCTTTGATCTTTACCTCAGCAATTTTTTTTGCGGGCACCTCGGGATTCAGGCTGCCAGCAGTTTCTTGAACTTTGGCGATCTTCTGGTTCAAAGGTTTAATGACATCGCGGATTCGCTCGGCGTACCGGGGCATGGTCTCCACGATGTCTGAAATACGATTGTAGGACGCGTAGGTCAGGAAACAGATAAACAGCATTCCAGCAATTATGATGACTCCGGCCGAAGCGGGGCGCGGGACATGCCAACTCTCCAGATAGGTGACCAGTGGATCAACGAGGATCGCGAGAAAGGCAGCGAGCAGCAGCGTGATGCAGAAGGAACTTGCAAAGAAACAAAAAGCCATGAGAAGAACGAGCACGATGACCCAAAGAAGCCAGGCAATACGATTTAGCAGGCGCTGTTGGAGTAAGTCCGTTGAGCTGCGCATCATTGAGACCAATTGCTTTCCCTCTTACCATTTGCAAACACGTGCGCAAGACCTCCTCGATCCCCAGTTGGGCGCAAGGAGGACCGCACAAGTAGTTCACGATAGGGTCTTACGCTGAAAAAAATGGACAATCAGCGAGAGAACTGCGAACAGCAACAGAATATGAATCAGAGCGCTGGATACATGGAAGACCAAGAATCCCCCCAGCCAAGCCAGCACCAAAACGGCAAACAGGACGATGAACATGTAAGCCTCCTTCTTTTCCAAGATGGACTGAATCTTCCGGGTCTGGAGTTCCTGACTTAATAACCCATTCCTACCTTTTTTGTTGACGGCGTATCGCTTGATTTCCCGTCCGTCGAGGCTTCTCCCGCAGAGGAGATATCCTCGGCGCCAGTGCGTTCCATAATTTCTTTGGCACGTTTGATCTGAGCGGAGGTATCGCAATGTACGGAGACCAGGATTCCACCCTTCTGAAGCCTCCCTTCATATCTCCTGGCTTCGTATTCAGGAATCCCGAGGCCTACGAGCGCTCCGGTGACTCCGCCCATGGCGCCACCAACTCCCGCCCTAGCCAGTCCCGGGATGGCGAGTGCTCCGATGCCGACCAACCACCCCAGCATGCCACCAACCACTGCTCCCGAGCCTGCGCCGGCAGTTGCCCCTTCGGGTGCTTTCGTTCCTTTCTCTGTCGCCAATTCTTTGGAACCTAGATTTTCTGGAAGAAGCACGGACAGGTCCGTATACGCAAAGCCGGAGTCCTTCAAAACGGAGATCGCGTTTTCCACACCGATCCGACTCGAGTAAATACCCAGAACTGATTTGTTTGTTGACATATTCTTTTCGTCCTCAGCTTGATTCCTTAGTTGGAATTGCAAACGCGCTTAGATTGCTCTAACGCAACACACAAGCCCATACAGGAAATCCTGCAGTATTTGCCCAACCACACCCGATGGAGGCGGTTCGTTTTCCCACCGCCTGGAAGCCGAGTGAAAGGAGCGCGGTCAAGAGGCACTGGGGCCCTGTAGGATTACAACTAACTTCTCTACGGGCAGCGCTGGAGCGCGCGCCCCTCTAAGGCAATACGGTGGCAAAGCGCATTTGCTCAGCTCCGAAAAACTCCAACTAGAAAGGCCACGGAGGCAGCGCACATGCCCCCGGCCCCCACCCATCCCAGTATCTTCAAATAGAATGGCAACGCAAACTGGCCCATTACCTTTCGGTTTTGTGTCAACAACATCATCAGGGCCATCACCGGGGCAGCGAGAATTCCATTGATGACCGCGGCAATGAATAATGCTTTGATCGGGTCTAGATGAATAAAGTTCAAAGCCAAACCGGCGATCGTGGCAGCGCTCAGCGTGGCATAAAATTTGAAGGCTTTCTTCGGCTTGATCTCGAGACCTACTCGCCAGTGCATCGCTTCTCCAATGGCGTAGGCTGAGCTTCCCGCAAGAACCGGAACTGCGAGAAGCCCCGTTGCCATTATTCCTGCAGCGAATAAGGCATAGGCAAAGCGTCCGGCCAGCGGTTCGAGAGCTCGCGCCGCTTCCGTTGCCGTCTGGATGTTCGTCTGTCCGTGGGCATGCAGAGTTGCCGCAGAGGTGAGCATGATAAAAAATGCCACCAAGTTGGACGCCGCCATGCCGAAGTAGGTGTCCACCTTGATTCGGCGAAGTTGCTCAGGCGCCTGTGATGGATCTTTGCGCAGGGATTTATCTTCTTTTTTATCTCGAACTTCTTCGGCTTCCTGGGATGCCTGCCAAAAAAACAGGTAGGGACTAATGGTAGTCCCGAGTACGGCTACCACCATCATGCTGTACTCCCTATGAAGTCCATTTAAGGGAGGCAGAATCAATGCGCGCAGGGCTTCGCTCCAAGAAACGTGAACCAGAAAAGCTGTCACCACATACGCGAATAATGATGAGGCGAGCCACTTCAGGTAGTTCACGTATCGGGTGTACGGAATGAAGACCTGCAAAACCATAGAGAGTAGTCCAAACCCAAGAATGTGCATCCATCTGGCTCCTCCCACCAGCATGTGGGCGGCTTCACCCATCGCTCCGAGATCAGCTCCTAAATTGAATATCGCCGAAACGAGAAGAAGAAAGACAATACCTAGGACGACCGGCCGGGGATACACCTTGCGTATACTTGCGGATATTCCAGAACCTGTGACACGCCCAATCCGCGCGCTGATTTCCTGGATTGCGCACATGAACGGGTAAGAAAATAGGGTCAGCCAAAGGACACTAAAACCAAATTGAGCGCCCGCTTGCGAATACGTTGCAATTCCGCTCGGGTCGTCGTCGGATGCCCCCGTCACCAAACCCGGGCCCACCTGTAGCAATTGACGAAAAAAGGACGACGCCTTTCTCGTGGGCCTAGCTGACCGCCTGGCTGGCTTGGAATCCTTCATTATTAGGGCGTTCCAAGCCCAGGGCACGCTATTCCTATTAGAAAGGTAGTCTCAATCGTGAGCTGATGCCTTCAACCTCTTCCAAGAAGCACCAATACCAGCAGCACAATTACAACCAAGCCTAGCCCCCCGCTCGGATAGTAGCCCCAGTTTCGGCTGTGCGGCCACGTCGGCAGACTGCCTAGACTCAACAAGAGAAGAATAACCAGAAGTACGAGCAGCATGTTGGTTGCCTCCCATGCGCAATTCCATCAGAACTGTCAAACTCGAACAATCGGTGTAATTATGTAGAAGAAATGTAATATGTGGGCCCGCGCCGAGGATTGGCCCACAAATTGCGCTAAAAATGTAAAATACAGGAAAAACAGTATGTGTTTTGCTGGCAATAAGGACTATTTGTAGATTGTGGCTTATGGAACGATCTTACCGGTGTTATCGTGCTCAGAGAATTGGGTAGCTGGTTTGCATAGCAAGAGGTAGCATCAAGATTCCGCTTTAAGGATGGAGACTAGGCTCGTGCGAATTCTTGTTGCGGATGATCACGACATCATCCGTCGAGGTCTGAAACAACTTCTCACTTCGCGGCCAGGCTGGGAAGTTTGCGGCGAGGCTAAGACCGGGCGAGAAGCAGTTGCCCTTGCTGAGCAGCTTAAGCCTGAAATTGTGGTCTTGGACATCAGCATGCCAGAGTTGAATGGACTAGAAGCAGCTCGGAGAATTCATAAGTTACTTCCGAAAACGGGGATTCTATTTCTGACGCTGCACTTCTCGGATCAACTTCTGCGGGACATTGTCGAGGCCGGCGCCCGGGCCTACATCATGAAATCGGATGCCGATCGGGATCTGGTCAGCGCGGTGGAGGCTCTGGCGAATCACCGAACATTTTTCACGGCGTGCGCCGCAGAGATGCTCCTGAATGGCTTCACCATCCAGAACTCGGTACCCGATCCGGAAGCTCATTTGCGAAACAGGCTGACCTCCCGCGAGCGCGAAATCGTACAGCTTCTGGCGGAAGGTAAGAGTAGCAAGGAAGTCGCAGTGGCTCTCGGAATAAGCGTCAAGACAGCCGAAACTCATCGGGCGAATATCATGAGGAAACTCGAGATACACTCTGTTAGCGAGGTTGTACGCTATGCTGTGAAGAATCAAATCATCGAAGCGTGACGCTCCCCGCGGCCACGCACCGCGAGTTCTTGTTTGGACGGGGTAACATTTAGGAATTCGATGCCACTTCATATAATCTGCGCCTCCTTGCCAGACCGAGTCCCTGACTCCCATCGGAGACTTGAGGAGGCAGAGGCCCATGCCTAGAGTCCTTATCGTAGATGACCACGCTTTTATCCGCCGCGGCGTTCAAACAATATTGAATCCATTCCCGGAGTGGGAGTTTTGTGGAGAAGCGACTAACGGAATCGATGCCATCCGCCTGGCCCAAGAACTAAAACCGGAAATCATCATCATGGATGTCTCCATGCCCGGGTTGAACGGCATCGAGGCGACTCGCCTGATTTGTAAGTCCCTGCCTGAAGCGAAGATAGTTTTGCTTACTCTGCACGAATCGGCGGATTTGGTGCGGAGGGGCTTTCGCGCAGGTGCCAGGGGTTTTCTTCTAAAGACAGATGCGGAGCAAGAACTGGTGAGGGCTCTCACTGTGGTGATCGGCGAAGGTACGTATATCAGCCCAAAGATTGATAGCGAAGTGGTGAAAAGCGTAATCAGTGAAATGAGTGAAATCCACTGATCTTGTGCCTGGCTTGCGACTTTACTCCTTTTCCGTTTTATTCCCGTGACTGGCCTTTGATGCCCTCTTTTTTGCACTCCGCCATTGGGATGTTTTTACCTCTACTATAAACACCCGATATCATTAGAACTCTACATCATTCATCCTCTCCTCGTACATAGAGGAGGATTTCAGTGATACAAGATGCAGAGGAAACAGTACCGAGTACCCGCGATGTCCTCATCCAATGTCTGAACGAAGATCTGGCTCGCGAATATCAAGCCATCATCGCTCCCGTGGTGTACTCGCAAGTGCTTAAGGGCGCGGAATTCGTGAATATCGCCCAAGAGCTCGAGAAGCTTGGCGAGCCTCCCCTCCGATGGAACTTGTCGTCAATGCTTCTGAGCGGCGCTTCCTCAGCAGCATCAGTGCTTCATTGATCGCGATGCGCGGTTATCCGAACACGCGGCCATGCTCCCAATGATGAGAAGCGTTGTGATGGAACCGAAACGCTTTAGCGATCTCATTTTTCTCCCTTTCTTAGCCCAACATTTTTATTGGAATTCCCTAAGCCCGAGCGGCCGAAACAGCTAGCAGCGCTTTTTTGTCGTCCGTCACCTGAACTGGCTTTGGTTGGACAATTGGTGTTCCGCCTAGATGATCCACTTGTTTAGCGATGGTCAATGCATGCTGAAGTTCCTGCGCGGCAAGCTCCCTGTATGTCCGACTCACAACAGCTTATGGCCTCGAGAAGACTCAGGTCCACGGGGCCTGTCAAAGTCAGCAGAGAGTAGTAAATCATGCGCACAAAAATAGGGCGAGACATTGTCCGCCTCGCCCTATCCTGGCAAATTGCCTGTATTACGGCTTCAACTGAGGAGATGCTTTTTGCAAACGGCCAACAAGCATCTTTCCCGAAGGCGGAGCGTCAATCTTTGGCTCCGTGATGATAGTGGCCGCTGAGGCGTCTTTGCTGCCATACAGGCGGTGATTCGCGTCCTCGTCTGGCCGCAGTGTGGTGCCTTCCAGCGAGATGCCGGCGAAAACGCCGCGCGCTCGTGAATAGCTAAGCATTTCGGCACGCAGATACGCGTCTGTATCCGCCGATGCGGTGCGCCCCTTCGGTCCAGCGGCTATGGACGCATCCGCGCCCAGCTTGACCTTGGAATGCAGCAGGCTGCTCGCGCCGCGGTTGTTCATCACCAGGATCACCAAGTCCGTGGCTTCTCCGCCAATCTGGAGTCCCACACTGCCTCCCTCGAGGGCGTACATCGCTGGTGCTCCCCAAGGACCGGAAAAATCCTTGCCTGTCCGGCAAACCATGGTTCCGCGTCCGTAACTTCCTCCAACTACGAAAGCGGCCTTTAGCACGGATGGCATAACGACCACGCACCGAGCCTTGTCGAGTAAATCTTGAGGAATGTCGTCCGGGATATCCAAAATCTCCTGGATGACCGTGCCGGCGTTCTGCAATCGATTGTTCTCATCTTTTGCATTTTCGTCCGTCGGCCGTCCGAATGACATGGGCGCCAGCATGAGCGCGCCAGCAAAAATAATCGCCAAACGATTCATAAAATATCCTCCATCATTTCTTTTGAAGTTTTGCACAACCGGACCCTAGTTCCCGCGCCGGTCGGAGATGACAACCACGATCCCGCCAACCAGCGCGAATGCCCCAAGAATCGGAGGAAGAGGAAAGGTGTGATGCTCTTCCTTCGTCGCTTGGATTGGACCGATGTCTACGACTTTCTTTTGTGTTGTGTAGGTCAACCCCTGATATGCCAATGCAAACAGGCCGAGGACGACCAGTGTTATTCCCAGGATTGTTCTTCCGCTCATAGTGCCTCCAGAGTTCCGAGTCCAAAAACACAGTTCAACCGCTTGTAACCGATTGAATTGAGAGGGTGTGCATGCAGCCGTCTCAGGTTCGGCGCAAGAGATGGCTCACCAGCGACACTAGAAAAAGAACCAGGAAGATAAAGAAGATAATCTTTGCGATGCCTGCCGCGGCCACTGCAATTCCTGAGAAGCCGAGCAGTGCCGCCAAAAGCGCCACGATAAAGAATCCCAATGCCCAACGTAACATCACAACCTCCTTATGTTTCCAATTCAACTTTTCCAGGGCCCAGAATCGTGCCTATTCCCGCGGCCCCGTTTTCTGGACCAGCCACGACTCAGTCCCCTTGTAAGCCAACCACGAAGCGGCCTCCATACCGTGGAGACCTTATAGGCTTCGGGGGAAAGCTGTAGGCATCATGGAGTCCACGCGTATACGTTTCTCTCCGGCTGGCTCTCAGGGTTTCTCTCTATATGCGCGATTACTCGCGTATGTTTTCCTTGTGCTGCGGCATCCGGTGTTCCTCCCAGCGGGCACGTGCTCGAACCGCAACGCGTCAAAGGGAAACTAAATATCTAGGAGGATCCGATGAACTGGGATCAGTTGGAAGGAAAATGGAAGCAGTATTCGGGCAAAGTAAAAGAAAAGTGGGGAAAGCTGACAGACGATGATCTCGAAGTGGTCCGCGGACGGCGAGATCAGCTGATCGGAAAGATCCAGGAACGCTACGGAATCGTAAGACAAGAAGCAGAGAAACAAGTGGATGAATTCGCACGGGCTTTCCGTAGCGAAGACTCAACACGCGAAACTCGGCAAGGAAATCAGGGGGCCAGTGATCACTCGACCTCCAACGAGAAGAAGCGTGGTGCTGGACAGCGCTGATTTGAGAGTTGTCAGCAGTAACACAAATCAGAATCGTGAGGCGAAGGGGCCTGGCGTACCTGCGGATGGCGCCCGGCTCCCCCCTTGCGAAGAAACTCTCCCTTTCTCATTTGAAATACCCCTGGCGATTGGAACTATCGTGCGATTCAACAATCCGCTGCCGCGTCACAATGATTTGCATCGCAGCCCTCTTGTCCGGATGGCCCTTTCCAAGAATACGGATTCTCCGTAAATCAAGTAGCGGCGCCATGCATCCCTAAAGGTAGCAGTAAGTGCTCAAGTCAAATCTGAATCGCTACATCAAATTGTCCCGAACTCTACACCAATCACCTTATGGCCAGATGGTTCCTTTCCAAGTAACCTCTGCCCATCTTTATTGATTTCGGGCTCGGTCCGCCATCATCAGAGCGTGGTCAAAAAAGATCGAACTGAGGAGGAGAATATGGACTTACTTTGGACGCTAGCGGTCATCCTATTGGTTCTCTGGCTCTTGGGACTCGTCACTTCCTACACATTGGGAGGATTCATTCACCTCCTGCTCGTTGTGGCCCTCATCGTCGTTCTGATCCGTGTCATTCAAGGCCGCAGGCCTGTCTAGCAGGCGCTTTCATAAAGCCTTCACAATCCTTGGAGTCCTGGAACTGCAGGAAAGTTAGCCCTCGCCTATGATTGAGCTCTGAATAGGCGTGGCAGAGTATCTGTCCTTCTCACGCCCTTATGCGATGACCGATCTTCACTATGATCGCTCATGTTGGCACAAAAAGCCGTGAGCAATGGCAACAGCCCCAGGAAAACTCGTCCCGGAAATCCCTAAGGAACTGCCTGCCTCATTTTCAAAGCGGTTGGAGCCAACGTTCTTGGCGCAATTATTGAAGCCACCACCTCATAGGGGATTCTCTCTTAGCGTCTACATCCATAACCCGATGGTCAGGCCTTTTACGGGGCAATACGATGCCAACCAGTACCAAAGGACGTGAAGCAAGTTTCGTCCGAAAATCGCGCCTCTCAATCCTCGCAGCCCGCAGCGGCAAAGCAAGATCGGGTAAGCGAAGGATGACTGGGCAGAAGGAAGCACAATGCACAGTATCTTTTCCATTCGTTCGCTGTTGCTCACGCTGGGGGTGCTGGCCATCTCGGCGGCATCATTCGCACAATTCGGAGTCGGAGTGTCCATTACGATCGCCCCGCCCGATTTGCCAGTGTATGAGCAGCCGGTATGCCCAGGGGACGATTATATCTGGATCCCCGGTTACTGGGCTTATGCTGATGACGATTACTATTGGGTGCCGGGCACCTGGGTAATGGCCCCGGAAGTTGGTTTTCTCTGGACCCCAGGGTATTGGGCGTTTGAAGAAAATCGATATTACTTCCATGAGGGCTATTGGGGACCGCAAGTAGGATTCTACGGCGGCATCAGCTACGGATTCGGCTACTTTGGTCACGGGTATGAAGGCGGGCGTTGGGACAACGGACATTTTTTTTACAACCGTGAGGTGACTAATGTGAACGTCACTGAGATTCACAATGTCTACAACACAACGGTGGTCAACAGAACTGTCAACCGCGTCAGCTTCAACGGGGGCAACGGTGGAATAAACGAAGGTCCCACGAGTCAAGAAGAAGCTGCCTCACGTGAGAGACATCTCCCGCCCGTACCGGCACAAAATCAACATGTGCAGGCTGCCCACGCTAACCCGCAGCTGCGGGCCTCCGCAAACCAGGGCAAGCCGCCCATCGCTGCCACTCCCAAACCCGGACAGTTTAGCAACCGTGCCGTTGTACCTGCACGAGAAGCCGGCGCGGTTCATAACCCGCCCGCGGATGCTGGGAACAATTTTGTTCATAATCGGTCTTCCGGTACAGAGAACAACGCTGCTCGTCCGACAACCCCTGTCCACCCGAGAGACCTTCAGCCTGTCGAGCGCCCTGCCGCTCCAAACACTGGCAACGCGAAGCAAGATCAGAAATACCAGCAACAGCAGCAAAAGCTCCAAGCAAAGCAAGACCAGGAACGCCAGAAGCTCCAGCAAAAGCAGGACCAGGACCACCAGCGGCTGGAACAACAAAAGTCCAATGAGGCAAAAAAACAGCAGGTGGAGCAACACCACCAGCAACAGACACAACAATTAGTGCAAAAACACGCCCAGCAGCAACAGCAAATGCAGCAGCGCCAGCAACCGGCTCCGCATCCGAGTCAACCCCAGAAGCCTTGATCAACCGCTGATTGGCGTACCGGGCTGGGTATCTGCCATATGGCCGATGCCCCGCCTTCAAACCGCACCACTCTTCGGCGCTCTGCGCCGCAGAAAACCCCACCCGTTGCCCTTGGGTCATAAACACTACCTTTGAAAAGTAGGTTTATATCAGATGATGTTGCATTGGCCTGTTCAGCCTACGGGGTTAATCAGGAGCTGGGTTCAGATTCCCGTCGAAATCAGGTCGAGCCCCCTGGCCGTGACAGGGCAGGTTAGATGGGCCGTGGTTGTGTCCTCGTTTTTAATTCCAGAAATCAGGTATTTCCAGTATTACGCCAACGAGTAAGTCTCTCTATTCTCCATGGGTGGTAGGGGAGTATGCGACGTCGCCGCTTGACTCCCGCCAGAGGGCAATCGCCCTCATCCACCATTTGAGATTGCTTTGCTGGGAGGCTGACTATGATTGAGCGATTAAATGGAAAGGCTGGATTCAATCCAGAGGCGTTCTTAAATAGCCATCGCGTGGCGAAACGAATCACGAGCTTTGAGAAGGCAGAAACCATCTATTCGCAAGGTGAGAGCTGCTCGAGCGTACTTTATATCAATTCGGGGCTGGTAAAATTATCGACGATAGCCGAAGACGGCAAAGAGGGTGTGATCGCCCTTTTGGCGGACGGCGATTTGTTGGGGGAAGCGTGTCTGAGCGAGGCTTTCTCCAACCACGCGGCACGGGCGACGGCGATGGAACCTACCACAGTATTCGGGATTCAGAAGAAAGAGATGTCACGTGTACTGCGCGAAGAACCAGACTTTAGAAACTATTTCATTTCGTATTTGCTCAGAAGAAGTGCCCGAATTGAAGCTGATCTGGTAGACCAGCTTAGCAATTCCGCTGAGAAGCGCTTAGCCCGACTACTCTTACTTCTTGACCGACCGGGCACCGCTGGATCGGCCGAAATCAAAGCTCCCATTCTCGCTCAAGAAACTTTGGCGGATATGATTGGTACGACACGCGGCCGGGTCAATTTATTTATGAACAAATTCCGCAAACTTGGTTTTATTGACTACGGTAGAGGTAGACTTCGAGTTCACAATTCCATAGTCGAAGGCGTGCTTCATCCCTAGAGAATACTAGTTCTCAACTTACCGGACCGTATCTGCGTTCCATGGAGGATCAAACTCAACTGTGCCGCCATTCCCTTCGACTTGCTCGAGACAGGTGCATTTACCGGAGCCATCGCACAAAAAATCGGTCGCTTCGAATTAGCTGACAAGGGAAGTCTTTTTCTCGATGAGGTTGGCGATACACATCCTTGAAGAAACCCTGAACGCTTTTGGGTCCTATTCGTGGCCGGGAAACATTCGTGAACTTCAGAACGTTATCGAACGCGCTGTCATACTGTCGAACGACGGGCTGCTTACCAACCCCCTGCCGCCTGCGTGGACCGACCCCATTTCCACCTTTCCTGCGCGAACCAGACTCAGCGACTCCGAACGTGCCTTGATTTTGAAAACCTTGGAGATGACAGGCCTGGTAATTGGTGGACCGAATGGCGCAGCCGCTAGGCTTGGCCTGAAACGCACTACCTTCATCGGTAGGATGAAGAAGCATGAAATCCGCCGACCCGCGCAGGAACTTGATAAAGATCGTGCGGCCGACGCAAATTCCCGAGGAACCGAGCCGGTTCAGACAGTCCAATAGTCCGCAACCGACTCTCTCCGCAACGATTCACCAGACCGTTGTAGAAAAAATGCGAGGACAGAAGTCCAACCCTTCGGGTAAAAACCGAAGGGTCGGCCGGATTCCCCGCCCAAGGCCGAAGACAACGGTCTCCATGACCGTTGTATCCGATTGCGGGCCTAGAAACCCTGCTCACGAGGCAGGGGAGCGCCGTAATCCTTGCACCAGGTTCCTCTGGGCTCCCGCCGAATGAATATCCGGTTCGTGCACATCTCGTGCACAGAGCGGCTTCTCACAAGCAGCCAGAGCGAACCCCACGTTGAGACAAATCTGTGCATCACACCTGCCCAGCGAGAGCATGGCAGTGCGGAATATCAGTAGTTATTTCGGAAAAACGTCATAATCGCTGCTGTCGAGGAGCGTTGAGATGCTGCTTGGGCGGCCTCCTCAAAACTATTGGGTGACTGATAGCTGAGGGCCGAATGAAGCCTCCAGCGGTTGTAGTACCGTTCGATGAACTCCTCAATGCGGCCGTTCAGCTCCTCGAAATCGTGGTAATCAGTGGTGCGAATCTCTTCGCGCTTGAGTGTCTTCAAAAAACTCTCACACGTGGCGTTGTCATAAGGGTTGGCGGGCCTGCTCATGCTCGGTAGCATCTGGTTCTCGCGGAGTCTTTCCATGTACGCTCGGCTAGCGTACTGAACACCTTGGTCGGAGTGATGGACAACTCCCGGCGGTGGTTTCCGATGGGCAATCGCTTGATCGAGAGCCAACAGGGGAAGTTGTGCCGTGAGACGACGATCCAATGCCCATCCGATTACCTTCCGAGAAAAGATATCCAAGACCACCGCGAGATATACGAATTCGTGAGCCAAACGGATATAGGTTATGTCAGCAGCCCAGAGTTGGTTTGGCCCCGACAATGCCAAACGGCGAGGAAGATTAAGGTAGATTCGTGCGACGCCAACCGAATGGTAAGGCGGCGGCCGGTGCCAGTTTCGATATACTGCGAGCAGGTTGTCCTCCGACATGATCCGAGCAACGCGTTTGTGATTGGCCAGCATTCCCCTGGCCCGTAGTTCCGCCGTCACTCTCCTGTACCCATAACGCCAACGGTGCTCGATGACAAGATTTTGGACAGCGGTGTGAAGCGCCATATTCTCCTCGGCCCACCACCCGTCGCGCAGATAGCGATAAAACCCCGCTCGGTTTACCTCCGCCAAACAACACATTCGCTCGACACTCAGGGGGCCTTGCAACGGCATCCTATTTCTTATTTCTTCGTAGATGCCTTCTCGCCAGGATCGGACGGCTGGCGACGTCGAGCCTTTACTCTTTGCAAGGCATGTCTGAAAAAATCCACTTCGATGGTCTTGTTCGCAAGCAGTCGTTTGAGCTTGAGAATCTGCTTTCGCAACATCACTTCGCGAACTCGGTTAGGAGGCGGATTCGTCTCGTCGACGCGATCGCGCCAATTGTAGAGGACTCTACGCGCTATGCCGAGCTCTCGTGCGAGTGCAACAACATTCCCGCACGCATTCATCCGCTCGACAGCCTGCTGTCGAAATTCTTTGCTGTACCGCTGCCCCTTCTTTTGCTCCACTTTGCGACTCCCTTCTCGCAAAGTGTGCATCACAACTTTGTCTCACTCCAGGGGTTCACTCCACGGCAAAATTCCCAGTATGAGCCTCATTGGTTCTCCAGGGAGAAGTAGAGATTCAATACCAGCCCGACTGAATTCACTTGCTGGTTCGGGTGCTTGCCCGTGTTATTGTCATGTTCGAAGTAGAGATTGAATTGGACATGCTTCCCTACAGGGAACAAACTGCCCGCGTAGAGTGACATCGTGCTCCACTTGCTGTACTGACTCTCGTAAAACGGCTCGCCGGCGAGATACGGGATGAAGTGATACGAACGGACCGCAAGAGTGCGTTGCAGCGTCAATTTGTTCCGATAACGCCACGAAAATAAATCATTTTTCCAGTCCAAATCGAACCGGTTCCGGTCGGAGAGGAAGAACCCCGCCCCCAGAGGAAAGTTCGACGTTGCCGCTTCGATCAACCGAGTTTCCGGGGAAGCATCCGGTGAATTATCTGGCCATCGCTGTGGCTATCGCAATCGGGGGAGCACTCGGGGCCGCACGGGTGGCTCGTACGATGAGCAAGAAGATTACGCCTATGGCTACGCGAGCGGCAGTCACCGCTAATTTGGTGGCCGCAACTCTGGTGACCCTTGCTTCACCATTTGCGCTACCCGTATCGACAACGCATGTCACGTCAGGCGGAATTTTCGGGATTGGGTTGCTCCGCAAAGGCGAGGCCAACTGGAGCAAGGTGCGTGAGATCCTGCTGGCCTGGATAGCCACGCTGCCCTTAGGGGCGGTGTCGGCATCGCTCGTCTTCACGTTGCTCCGCGTCTGGCGACCCTAAAAAAAAGTGTCAACTCTTGTAAGTCGGCTTACCGCACAAGTCGGGCCCAGTACCAACATCTCCGATAACCGCGAAACAAATCGTTGTACAATACGCACACGCTGTATGCCACGGTGCACCCTCCCGCCCGGAAATTGAGATTCCGAGTTTGCACTCAGAATCGAGTCGTTCCCAAGAAAGGACCACCTATGAGAAAAAGATTGGTTATGCTTGCAGTCTGTTTGACAATAACTTTCCCTCTATTTGCTCAGAAGAAGGAAGAGGAGCGTCTCTCAAATGCGGCCACCGCTATGCAGACGATCCTTGGCGAGAACAATGGCCTTCCCAAGAGCATCCTTGATCAGGCCGATTGCGTTCTGATCTTCCCAAGCGTAAAAAAAGTAGCCATCGGAATTGGCGGCAGTTACGGCCGAGGCGCGCTGGTTTGCCGTACGGGCGCAAAGATGAATGGTGGATGGGGCGCGCCAGCTATGTACAAGCTCGACCAGGGTAGCATCGGCCTACAACTCGGTTCCACGGCAACAGATTTTGTGCTGGTCGTCATGAACCAAAAGGGCGCGGACCAAATCTTGAATGGGAAGACAAAGCTGGGTGGCAATGCCGCCGCGGCTGCGGGTCCCACGGGTGCTCAAGCTACTGGTTACAACGCCGATGCGATGAAGGCGGACGTTCTAACGTACTCACGGTCAAAGGGACTGTTTGCTGGGGTCTCGCTAGAAGGCGCTTCGATGGACACCGACGACGATGCCAACAAAGATTTGTATGGCAAGCAGATGAGTGCGAAGGAAATCATCTCGGGCGGCCAGGCAGTTATTCCAGCAGCCAAGCCACTTGTTGACGCGCTCGACAAGGCATCACCCGCGCACAAGTAAGTCCTCTCAAAGGAAATTCAATTTGGCTTGAAACGAATCCGCAACTCCTGGTTAGTCGGCAGACCAGACCGGACAAGTGGAGGCTAGTACGCACATGTCCGGTAACCGCGTTAACCGGGAACATCCGTTGATGATGCGTTGCCATGTGTCAAATTGAACAGACTGCGCTCGGTTTCGATGAAATCATATACTGGGGTTTCTTATGCAGAGTGAGCAAGAAGAGTTCCAGGAAGCCACGATAGGCCATGTCAAGAAGGAAATGGCGATGCCGCGAATGGCCCAATCTGTGCGGCATGCACTGTCCCAGCAGAATGGGACGCCCAATCAACCCTTGAGGTCTAAGGTAAAGGCCCTGCCCAAAATTTCATTCGATTTGGGCGGAGTGGTCACACTGGATGAAAGCTTCGCGGCAGGAGGGACTATTTTCTCTCAAGGCGATACTGCCAACACGCTCATGTACATTCAGAGGGGCCGCGTGAAACTCTCCGTGACTTCCAAGGATGACAAGGTGGCAATTGTCGCTGTTCTGGGGCCAGGCGATTTTCTTGGTGAAGCGTGCCTTGGGAGTCAGAATATTCGTGTAAGGACCGCCACCGCGATTGCCCCCACGGCTCTACAAGTCATTGAAAGGAACGAGATGATCCGGGCGATACGCACCGACCATGCGCTCTCCTACGCCTTCCTGTCTTATCTGATTTCGCGCAATATTTGCATCGAGGAGGATTTCGTCGACCAGGTCTCTCAAAGCGGCGAGATGCGGTTAGCGCGCGCACTTCTTCTGCTCGTAGCGAAGGGGAATCGGGGCAAGCTTCACAGATTGGCCGGAATATCGCAAGAGACCCTGGCAACGATGATCGGCACGACACGCCCGCGCGTGAACTTCTTTATGAATAAGTTCAGAAAGCTTGGCTTCATCAAGTACCGCGCCCGTCCCGACCAGAACGACGAGATGCAGATCAACACCTCCCTTTTGGCCAAGGCTCTCTGCAAATAGCTTCAGCTCGCGCCTCGGAGGCCGAAAGTCTGGAACGACTTCAACCCACTTGTGAATGATTTGGCTAATGGGGATCTTTTGTGGCCCTCGGGTGCTCGGCACAAACATGAGAAGCGAACTCGTTGTCGCGTTCCCCTCCGAACTTCGTCTTCATCTCTTCAATGGAATTGCCAACCAACGGCCATGAAGGGTTGAAAACCCAAGCGCATTCGGAGCAAGCCCAACCCTGAAAATTCGGTCTTTCGACCCATACTAGTATGCGATGCATCGGACCCATGACCACCTCGCGATTTGGTGTGGTTATGTTCTTGCGAATGACTGTGTGGCAGCAGTCTTCCGCCACTGCGAGGACAAAAACCGCGCTCATCATTGCGCTGAGCAGGGTTCCGCGCGAGCCATCGATTGTCAGACACACCTCAATATCGAGCTGAATGCACGAGGCCTAAACTTAGCGATAGGAGAGGGTTGCTGTCTGTGGGGTATCCAACACTGCAGAGAATTTGCTATCTCAGTCCGAGTTCATCCTCGAGCTGTTGAATAACACCGTAACACTCACAAGCGGAGCTCTGGAGTTTCCTGCGGTTCACAACCTTCACCGCGCCTCGCACGTAATCTATAATCCCTTTTTTTTGCAGTACGGACGCAGCCAGGCTCACCGTGGACCTGTCGGTACCCATCATGGTCGCAATGAAATCGTGGGTGATCGGAAGCACTCCGGAATGCACCCGATCCTGAGTCATCAGCAGCCACCTCGAGAGACGCTGCTGTATGTCGTGGAGTCGGTTGCACGCTGCGGTCTGTGCGACTTGCATTCCTTGAAGCCCCGTATGCCTGTTCAATATCACCTGTAACTGCGGAGCTGACCGCAGAATGCGTTCCAGGGCATTGCCCATTATTCGGAAGCCATCGCCAGCGATTTGGATGATTTCGCGGACCGAACTTCTACTTAAGCCGGCTGCGAGTCCCGCCCCAGCGTATCCCTCGTTCCCCACTACACCCACTTCCACGGTTCGACCGTCCTTCGTCACTACAACTTGAGAAACCATTCCTCGGTTCGGGAAATAGACGGACTCGATCTTTTGCGTCGGCTCATGAAGGCTGAGATGATGTGGCAGGTCGATATACTTCAAGTCAGCACGCATCAACTCGTATTCATTGTCAGGAGCAGCCAGCAGCACTTTGTTAGTGACTTGTTTTCCGTCACCGTTGGTCCGCTGGTCTGCCTTTACGTCTCGAGAGTTCTTCCCGCTCATGTCAATCCTGAACGGCACCGTAGTGCCCTGTTTGCATTGTGTGAAACTTCATGGGATCTGAAAGCCCACCTCAATTCAACCAAAAGAGGGGTCTAACAAACTGTGCAAGATGGGACAGCTCTCAAAACCAAAGCGGAGCGGATCATGCGGCAGAGCGACGCACGTTGGCCCAGGAATCCGGTGAGGTGAAATCCCTATTTCACAACGAGACGCCATCCAAATGCCCGATTAACGCTTACCAGAAAAAGTGGTACTGGGGCGAGTTCCGAAAACCCCGTGGCGTCTCATGCTGTAAGTCGCAAAGAATCAGTCCCGGCAGAATGGCCGGCGAAGGGTTCGGGAAACAACTGCTTTTGAGATGGAGGGGAATGCGGCCGACTTATGTTGTTTGAAAAGCTGGAGGAGGTCTCTCGCCGGCCGTGCGAAGCAGGGGAAGTAGGTCGCGGGCCAGGCGCCGGAGTTATTTGCAAAAACACTTGTGGAAATCGCTTCCAACATTCCAGGGGCCTGACATTCAATTGCCTTTGTAACGAGCTGCTTCCCGCCAACGCGCAGCCGCAGTCCGTTCGCTTGGCCCCCTTGTCTCAATTCGTTCTCCACCGTACTCGCCGACAGCAATCCAAACTGTTTCTGATTTTCGATAGACAGTAATTTCGTAGGATTTATTCCAGACCGTTACAACTACGACCGACTGCGGCTGTTTCTCCATCACGGGCCAATTCTAGCACCGAAGGGTTGGGAGGTTTCTTCCGGGCAAGGTCTGCGGGCGAAGCCCGAAATCGCTGTACACGTACACTTCAAAAGCACACACTCCAATTGACCTGTGAGTTCCCCCAAAAAAGCATTTTGGAGTGAAGCAGTGAGCGATCCGAGCAGAGAACTTGTTGGTTTCTACTCCGACACGGGACCGGATAGCCGGGGCCGATTCCTGAGAGAAATACAAAACTGGTCAGACGGCGAACTGGAGATTACTCACGATTACATTCAATGGCTGTTCCCTCTGGCCGAACGGAGCGGCTTCAATCTAAATGCTCCAATACTGAACGCCTACACCATAAACCGTTTCCGGTCAGACGCTGATCTACGCCGACGCCTGCAAACTTCACTGATCCGCATGCTCGCGTTCTATGGCCTAGAGATGCTCGCCACAATGCCGCTGAGAGTGGCCTGCGCAGAGTCATTCCCAGAACGCGCGGAGAATTGGCTCATGCCATCCAACCACAATCACCTGAGAATCACGCGAATCTTGAAGTCCCTATGCCTTCTCGGCTTGGAGGACCAAGCCAGCGCCCTCTTTCGCTTCCTTGAAGTGCTATACAAAATGGAATCCGCAAGTCCTTCCCCCCGCATCTCACTTGAGACTTTTGGTTATTGGCGATCGGCGGTTGGTACCGGAGAATGAGGGGTTGGACGGCTCACTGACTGGATTAGGGCTTTCCTCCTGGAGGATGGCCCTGGGCAGGTGGTGAACCCTGGTGCGGCTGTTGACGCGTCTGCACTTGCTGCTGCTGTGTAGTGTGCTTTTGCTCAAGTTGCTGAGTTTGCTGCGCGTGGCGCTGCTCCATCTGCTGTCTTTGAGGTTCACTGGTGTTTTTCGCAGTAGCTTGCTGGTGTTCTTTTTCCTGCTGTTGCTGCAGCTTCTGGTGTTCCTGATTTTGTTTGGCGGCCAGCTTGTCCTGTTGTTGTTGATATTTCTGGTCCGTTGCAGGATTTCCGACGGCCGGAGCAGTGTACTTGTGAGGCTGAACTTCGTTTGCATGAGTGTTGGCGTTGACACGTGCGGCGCCGTTGTTTGCTGGACGAGCTTCATTCGCAGTCGCGGGCCGTTCGGGAGCTTTGTAAGGAGCACCGGCTTCCCTGGCAGGTACGGCGCTGCCTTTAAAGTCTCCGGGCCTGGAAGTGGCTGCGATCGGAGGCTTGCCCTGATTCGTGGAAGCGCGCAACTCCGGGTTGGAACGAGCTTGTTGGATATGCTGGTTTTGTGCGGCGACCGGGCCGGTGTGGCGTTCCCTGTCATATGTTTGCTCTTGTGCCGACGGCCGCTCATTGATGCCGCCGTTGCCGCCATTGTAACTGACACGGTTTCCTGAGTTGTATTCGACCCTGGTGTTGTAGGTGTTGCGGATGTTGGTGTTGTTTATGCGATTCACGGAGGTGTTGTAGTAGAAATGATTATTTTCCCAGCGACCGCCTTCGTAGCCGTGGCCACCATAGCCGAATCCGTAATTGATTCCTCCATAATATCCAACGTGCGGACCCCAATAGCCTTCGTGGAAAAAGAAGGCGTTGTCACCCCAACCCCAATACCCGGGGGTCCAAAGGAAGCCGACTTCGGGAGCTTCGACCCAAGTGCCGGGCACCCAGTAATAGTCGCCACCATCCCAAGCCCAATAGCCGGGCGTCCAGATGTAACCATCCCCGGGGCAGTCGGGTTGCTCATAGACAGGGAGCGCAGGAGGACCAAAAGAGACGGAAATACCAATTTGAGCGAATGAAGCAGCCGAAAGAGCCATCAACAGGACTGCGAAAAGCAACAAACGAATTGCGACGAAAGGACGCATCTCGCCACCTTCTTTCTGCCCGCTCATCTTATGTTGCCCAGTAGAGTGTGATTGTCGTTCGTGGTTTCGAGAGGCATGCGTGAAATTATTGGCCCACTCGCATGCTGAATACTGTCCAAAAGTAGACATCAATCGAATGGCAGCTGATCTCGGGGAAAGACCGTAGTCACAGTTCAGATCTTTCTTGTATTCCTCCCCCATTCAGTAGCTTGCGCGGCACGTAAATATAATATACCTTCAATCTCAATTAGGGCCGAGCCGCAGGCAGCAGAGGCCCGGCGATGCGCGACGTTGCAAAACTCAAGCGTGCGCTGGACAGGCTGGAAAAGAGCATTTCAGGCTTGCACTGCTTGAAGACGGATTCAACGGGAGTTCCACCGGACGGCAGGCCTTCGTCGGGAGAAGCGGAGCGGTCAGAATGCCCGCACTGCAGAGCGCTCAGGATGATTGCTCGGATCCGAACCGAAATGAAACGATAGCGGTTTCGCTCTTTGCCTCTTCTCAAGGGATTCCCTATGCATTAGCATTCCCGATTCGGAGGTGTTCCATGCCATTGAACATCATGACCCTAACAAGAGTGGATATGCCAGTGAGCCAGGCCGAGGGCCTAAAAATTTTGGAACGAGACGAATTCCGCTGTAGGTATTGCGGATTGGACGGGAAGGCCAGCTTTGAAAACGCGCTGGTCATGTCAGTTGATTTCATTGTGCCGCGCGCTCGCAAAGGCAAGAAAGATCCCGCCAACCTGGTGGCTTGCTGCCGTCCGTGCAACATGATCAAGGGTACGAGGGTCTACAAAAGCATCGAGGATGCCAAAAAATATGTGCTGGCGCGGCGCGAGGAGATGCGTCAGGCATGGGAATCCAAGCGCTCTCACCCAGCGGGAGGAGCGGTTTCAGCTTAGTACGTTGCGGAATAGTTCCCCCAAGAACCGTTAGGCTTATACTGCCTGCACGAGGAGGGACCATGTTGCAACAAGTGAATCAAACAGAAGCCCGGGACCTCGAGTGGTCTTGTCAGGCCGTTTCCCCAATGGATGAACCCTGCGACTCTGCCGCCACCTTCCACTGCGGCATCTGTGGGCGTTGGTTCTGCGCCGTACATGCCCATGATGAGGGCTGGCATACGTGCACCCTTGAGCCGGGCGATGAAGGCGGCGAGGGCTAGACTGGAAGAAATCACTACAAAAGGCGATGCGACCATTGCGGGACAGTTGGCGATTTCAACTTGCGCCAGCTTCGACCCACCCCTGCAAAATTCCTTATCCCCAAAGCGCTGTAGAAAGAGCTTAGCTGCTCTTACTTCTTAGTTCGAATAACTCCCACCCCAACTCCCCGCCGTTCCCGCTCCAGGAGTTTCAAACGCGCCTTCTCCGCCTGATCTTTCGTCTTGAACGGTTTCGATAGAGTCGTGACCTGGCCACCGATGTACCTAAAAAGAACCCATCTCTCGATATTCTTCATGTGAAATTTATAGCACAAGCGGCAATCGTCGAGCGTGGACCCCGCTCAGCGTACTATTACTTTACTTGTCCGGTTACCGCGTTTACCAGGACATTGGCCTGTTTTTCTTCCAGCATAGTAGTCTTGAGCCTAATGGATGTAGTTCGTGAGGCTCTATGGACAGAACGGGAGATTTGGAGGCAGCTCTGAGCTTCGTGGTTGGACGGATTGTGGAACAGGCGAGACTTTCAGGTGAACGACTGAGCCAAGAGCAGCGGTTTCTCCTCGACAACCTACCTTCCACGCCTGCCTCAGGGCATTCACTAGCGTCAGGACACCCGGAAATTGTGAAGCTTGTTCCCAGGGATATCAATTATGAACGGCTCTGCAGCTTGGCAAAGTCCGCGTACCTCAATGACCGCGAGATAAATCCAGCGTCTCTCGACTGGGAGTTTGCATTCGCTATTTTTGCGTTGGAGCGTCATCCGATGTGGGGTCTCTTGCACTGGGCGGGAGTAAGAACTTACCAAAGGTCGTCGAGGGACGGTCTTCTTCTGATTATCGCTGGTCTGTTGCCCGTTCTGGTTGTGATATTGCTTGCTTCGAACTCTGCATCGAAAGCACCTTGGATCTTATTCAAAGTGGCGGGAATTGTTTGTGGATGCGCTGCAATCATGGTCTTTATTTTCCGCGCCTCGCAACTTGTCAAACGGCGGCAGATGCAGAATCACCTTGAGAGATGCAGACTTGCGTCACGATTTGTCGAGTAACTGGACAAGTTCGTTCCAGTACCCACATGTCCGGTAAGCGCGTTAATCAGGCACTGACTCTCAATTTGCGACTGAGCTCGCCATCTATCTTAGCTGCGGCTTTGATTCTGGCGACATGCACAAGCGGAAGATGTGTGCGTGACGGCGATTCGCAATCTCTACCGCTCATTGCATGGCAGAGGGGACATACCAAGCTAATTGGGCTAGTCGGGAGAACTGGCACTAATGGCTTTGCTTTTGGCATGGATGAAGATTATCACCCCGAACGGCCAGTCAACATGGGTTCGCAAAGAATGGGTCATCACCCTGCCACGATTCGCTTTCATGGAGGAGCTTCAAACCAAGATCAGGGATTGGCCGGGAGTGACTCATTTTGGCTCGACAGGGTGGAGTTCAATTTCCGCAAACAATCGGCTGATTTTGCTAACGAGCAGCCGCCTATGCTCAGGGTTTTTCGTCGCCTGGAGCGTCAAGAGGGTTTCTTCAAGCTCTCGCAGTAGTTCCGCTAATTCGTTTAATTCGTTCTCATTCATACAGACCAAGACCATGCGAATTCGTCATGCTGTGGGCTTCTTTGAAAGCTCGCTCTTGAAATGGCTTTCAACATCTTCACGGCTCAGCGGGTTTCCCGCTTTGGCTAACACAACTGAATAGACGACCTCATTCCTTTCAATCTGAGCGGTGAGAAACGCTCCATCTTCCGGCAGCTCTTGATAGATGAATTTCACTTTCCTGCCGTCTTCAAGTTTCTTGATCCACTCTTTGTCTCGCATGTTGGTAGCTTGTACCGACAATGTCCGTAATAACCGCGTCGACCTATTCAGTCTTTGGCCTCAATGCTCTCGGCGGCTTGACGCAAACGTGGGCAGCAAACTCCTTGTCACGCTGGACTTCGTACTTCTGCTTAACGTCATCCAGTGATTTGCCAACAAGCGCACCAGGAGACTCAAACACCCAGTTACACTCGGAGCAGCCGAAACCCTCAAAGGTCTGGCTCTCAATCCATACCAGCTTGCGGGGCATGCCCGCAGTATACGCCCCAAATCATGTGTAAAACAGAACAGTGTCCAGAGGCTGGCACATGCTTAAAAGGCGGGGGGAAGTGTCCCGTGCCACAAGAAATTGACGCCTGAGGTGTTTAATATTGGACATGGCGTCTGAAGCCTTGCCCAACGACGAGGACTACGGTCGCCAGCCGCTCGGCAACGGCTCATGCCATGCTGGCATCGGAAGAAGGCAGCACAGTGAATTACAAACTAAACTGCCCCGCGTGGTACAAGCCGGACGCTGAGATTTTGTTTCAGACCGACTTTGATAGATTGTTGGCAATATTGGCGGCGGGTACCGAAGCAGCAGTCTTCCAGCGCCAATGGGAATCAACTGCTGACCGAGCCGCATCGAGTATGTTCTGGGCCCGAGTTGCGCCCAGCTGTTCAGCTCGGACGAGAAGCGCGCAGATCGGAGAACATCGAGTCTTGTAAGACCCCGGCCAGCGAAGAACTGTGAACTCGTAAGCCCTTCCCATACTCGATGTACCCTTGCTTCTTGAACTTATTCATAAAATAAGAAACTCGGCTTCGGGTTGAGCGAATCAATCCTCCGAGAGTCTTTTGACTAATCTTCGGGATGACCGTAGTTGGCTTGCGTATCCTGTCGTAGCGAGCGATTAGCAATAGTGCGCGGGCCAACCGTTCCTCACAGGAGCATAAGTGTTGGTCGATTAGGTCCTCTTCGACCCGGATGTTCCGTCCAAGCAAGCAGGTGATGAAATGGTCTGAGAACTCATGGCCATTGTGGAGAGCGCGCAACATCTCTTTCTTTTCGATGACCAGGACCCTGCATCGCGTGAGGGCGGTAGCGGTGGCCGTGCGGAACATTTGACCCGTCATGCATCCTGCACCCAGGTAATCTCCACGATGCAGAATCGCGAGGACCGTCTCCTTACCCCGCTTCGACTTAACCGTGAGTTTCACTTGCCCTTTCTCGATATAGAAAACTTTCTTGCCGGCGTCGCCCTGTGAACAGATGGCCTGCCCCTCACGAAATAAGACGATTATGGATTTCGCATCCATTTTTGCTAAAAAAACTTCAGGGTGAAAAGCCCTTTGACGTTGACGAGTCATTGAGGTCTCAAAGACTCCGCTGTTGATGTTGGTGGAGTGCCGTTTTCACGAGCAAATGAATAGCACGTTTGGCCCGGGAGTTTATGTGCAATTGTGAACAATTTGTCGCATCGGCTTATTGCCACCAGTAATCGGCCATGGCCGTGGCGGGCTGACTCCTGATTGGTCGGGTTACCGGGCATATCCCGTGTTGCCGTTTATGCGGCTAAGGGCGGGTATTGTGCGAAATTGTATAGATTTGCGACTGCATTTAATCGCATTCTGTCACAATGAAGAAGAGCCAACTCACGCTCAAGCAAGTATCCTCCGTCTCCTGTCCCTCATGTGGTGCGGCCATCCGCGAGCCTTGTGTGCTGCATTCAGGTGCTCCGCGCTCAGCACCTCACGTAGAGCGGAAGTTTGCCGCTCTTGAGGCCATCGAGAGGAAATCGGATTAACTCCCGATTAGTCGGCTAACCGGACAAGTTCGGTACCAGGACTCCAGAGATTCCCACGGTTCCTTGCCTCCCATCCCTGATTGGTTTAGTTGGACTAGAGAACCTGGCATATTGACAGTATTCTAGATTCCGGCCGACGATCAGTCTCTGACAAGCCGTGAGCTTGAGCGTATAGTACAGCTTCAGCCCTCTCCACCAGCCCCAGCAGAACAAGTTCCGACATGCCACCGAGGGAGATTACAAACATGCATCTATTTTCCCCGAGCTATTTCCTGCACGCTGCGAACATCCTGCTGTTGGTAGCGTATAGCGTTCGCGACATTCTCTGGCTGAGATTGTTTGCGGTGGCGGCCTCGCTGATCTCGCTCCCGTATTTCATACTGCAGTCGGAACCGCTGTGGGCGCCAATCATTTGGAGTAGCGTCTTTGCTGCGATCAATGCGTTCCAGTCTTGGCGTCTTTTTGTCGAGCGACGTCCAGTCAAATTGACACCTGAAGAGGAGGAAATTCGCCGGCTCGTCTTCCCAGATTTGCCATCTCGGAAAGTCCTGCAGATTCTGAGTATCGGAGTGTGGACAACTGTGGAAATTGGTGAGCGAATGCTGGAGCGTGGCAAAAGTGTTGAGGCAATCTCGGTCATTGTTCGCGGGAAAGTGCGTGTCACGAGAGATGATCGTGTCCTCGGGGAGCTCGTCGCGGGCCACATTGTGGGCTCAGCGCTTCTCATGAGTGGCGTCACGGCCGATTTAGATGCCATGGTGGTAGAGCCTGTTCGGTGCATGCGATGGGAGGTTGAGCTGCTCGACCGTTACCTGGCTGCCAATCCCGAGACAAGGATTATCGTGCAAAATTACCTCGCTCGTGATCTGGCCGGAAAAGTGTTAGCTGCTGTCAAACTTTAGACTCATCTAGAGACCGCCATCTAACTGTTGATAAATCGCTTTACCACCAACAATCGGGCCCTGAAGCGACAGGCTAAGTCCTGATTAGTCGGCTAATCGGACAAGTCCCGTACCAGGACTCCACATGGACGGTTTCCGCGTTTGATCGCTATTATGCTGAGAGACGCTGGATTCGAGGGCTAAGCTATTCATGGACAACGCGCGTATGCATGAAGCTGGACGTATAGCAGACCGGATACGCGAGGCTTTACCCCGAATAAGGCGTGGAACTTTGCGTTTTTGGGGAGTGTGGTTCGGCAGACCTTACGACAACGTGCACAGCTTGGTCGGATGTGAATCCAAAGAAGACATACTAAGAATGCATTTCAATGAGGACGAAACCCTGGATGTGTGGGTCCCAAACGGACTTGTTTTAGAAGGGTCAACATTTCAAATATGTGACGCCGAGCGCGTCAGATGGGAGTGGTTTGCTTACGGTCGCCCGAAAATAGCTACAAATCGATTCTTCAAAGACTTCGTCAAGACCGGAGAGACTGTTGTGGCAAGCACAAATGTGAATTGGTACACACCTGATTTAAGAACAGACCGCTCTCTGCCCGCTGTCGAAATACTCGGAATTGAAATAAAAAACCGCTGACTTCTTGTCAGCTCCTGATTAGTCGGCTTACCGGACATGTGGCTCCTAGTACCGCCCCAAAAACACAGAGAATCTGACAGTCTCTCTTGAAGGCGGAATTTCAGGAGATTATTATGGGGCTCTACTCGACACAGAAATCTGAAACAGAAAGGCGGTTCGTCGATGGAATCAATCACACAATATAGACAAGACGAAACGTGGGCACCGACTGAAAAGAAGTTGGCCAGGGTCGCTTTTGACATGGCATTCGAGAGGCAGTGCACGGAGATCGCGAATGAAGCGAGACGAATGCTGGAGGCTACGACCGCTCCATCTGACATCTTTCGTGTTCAAGAATACCTTACGGAGCAAAGAAAGATTGTAGATCGACTCTATGACTATCGGTATTCACGGCTGCTAGAGATTTTCGGGAGACTGCTATCGGATGGATGGTTAAGGGAGGACGACCTTAACGGTCTCCGACCAGAGAAGCTCGCCAAGATTAAACGCGAAGCAAGCTTTTTTACTGACAAGTAGTGGGTTCAATTCCGATCCGATCATTCACGGCCTCGCGAAGTCGCTGTTTGCATCCCAGATATTTTTCTGTGGTTTGCACCGAGACGTGACCAAGGAGGAATTGAATCTGTTCCAATTCACCGCCCGAATCGTGACAGAACCTGGCGCAGGACCTTCTCAAATCATGAGGGGCCAACTTTGTGATCCCGAGCCGCCCTGCGAACTCCTTCACAACGTGCCAAACCACTTTTTCTGTGACCTCGGTACCCCATACTGTGCCGTTTCGACAGACGCACCGGAACAATTTCCCGTGTCTAATATCTGCTGCTCGTAGCCAGTCATCCAAAGTCTCTTTCACCCAATCCGGCATTGGCACGGTTCGAATATGGGTACCCTTCCCGATCAGGTCCACAATGGCCCAGTGATCCTCTCGGCGCTGGAGGTGGTCAAACACCAAGGTAATCAGCTCTCCGCGACGCAATCCACAACCCAGCAGCACAGCTAGGATGGCGCGATCCCTCTTGCCCTTGAGAGTGTGCGCATTGGGGAGTTGCCAGAGCGCACGCGCTTGCTCTGCCGTGAGCCAATTCCCAAGTCTCATTCCCAACTTTTTTGCCCCTTTCACACGTCGGATGCCGGCGGCAAGCTCCGGGCTCAAGAGCCCTGTGTCGGCGGCTTCATACGCTAGTCGGCGAACTGCGGCCAACCGAACGTTAATTGTGCCAGGTGCCAAAAATTTGTCCTCAAGGTGAATCCGGTAACGCAGGACCACTGTTTTGTTAAAGGAAAGGCGCGGCTCGGAGCAATACCAACAAACGAAATCGTCAATGGATCGCCGATAGCTTCGCTGTGATTCTGGGGATCGCAGACTGACGAGTACCGCTGACTAGGATCAACATGTCCGGTTAAGTGGCCCTCCACTGGTCTTCAAGCAATAAACAAGCTAAGGTTCTAGCCCTGACCTCTTATCCTGCACAGGGCCGCATTCCATTTTAGGGCTTTGAAATAGTGAGCGCGGGGGGAGGCGCGGGGGGTCCAGATTCGGCGAGAGTCAAAAGAACCATAAGAAAATTAAGTCCGCGCTTGGATGGTAAGTCGCGGTCGTCCACCCAGAACCAATAGTTGCGATAACGCACAGCAACAAACGTGTCGTTGGGTTCCGGTCTTGCTGTTGAGGAATGCACGCGCACAAAGAACTTCGGGCCAACCTCTGATAGATCCATTTTATATACGCGCCCTTGTTCAATGTCCGCCGCTGGAACTTCGACGCCAGCCGCAGCCTCCGCGAGGATCTGAAGCATGGAACGCGTGAGCATAGCGATTTCTTTATCGTCTTGTTGCGTGGCTGCCTCGACAAGCTTGAACTCCGCTGCATCCAGGTTAAGGTGCAATAACTCCCGGATCTTTTTGGCGCGCTCCAGGTCAGCTTCGCTCGCGCCCTTAGCACGCAAAGCCATGACCGTAACTCCGCCTTCTTTGGTTGATGGGACGCGAATCCCAAATTCGTCCGATGCCTGAAGCTCCTTTAGCAAGGACAGGACTTGATAGAAGTCAGGGTCGCCATGCTGTTTGAGCGCCGCGGTTCGGGAGCCGGCGTGCAGTCCGTTGATGGACCTCACTCCGATCGAAAAAACCGCGTCAACAGGCCAGCCCGACTGGACCAGCGACAGCAATTCTTCGGGACGAACTGGCCTTATCAGGCTCCTTGTAAATTGCTCACCACTCATTGGACTGTATGTGATCGTAGGGCTTTCGGCCCACCGGCCAGTCGCAGAACCCGCGGTCGCAATATTGGCGCCGCCCGTCCAACCTGGAGCATTGATCGAACCAGTGCCCTCCACTGTATATTGTTGGACAACTTGCTGGACACTCAGAAACAAGGGCGGATCGACATAGCGAAGTTTCACCATGTTCAAGAGGGTCTCCTCCTTCCACGAACGAGTGAGTGCATCCGCATAATCGAAGCGGTCTGCAGGGACGCTCTTGGGGCCCATCCGAGCGGAACAAGCGTTCAGCCCCAAAGACACGAAGCTTGTGCAAAGTAAGCTCGTCAGATTCAACAAATGCAAGCACGCCACTAGACGACCCGTTTGCATGTGGCACCCCCGGAGTGGGCAGTTTAGCACCCTGGCCGTGTGTAAGAGTTGTCGTACAGCAGAAGTCAGATAAGGAGGCGCTCGGAGGCGCTACGTCAGGCATGAACACAAGTCCCGATTAACGCCCTAACCGGAGAAGTGGGTTTCCGGTATGGCGCCGGAATGAGTACAATGCAGAGCAGTATGAAGGTCGAAATCGTTCACTGTCCAACGTGACAGAACAATAGCGCCAAGGTCGCGAGTCTCGTGACCCTGATCAAGCAGCGGCTAAACATTGAAGCTGTGTGTACATCTGGCAAGACTGGCCAGTTCGACGTGATAGTGGACGGCGAAAGAATTGCCGAGCGCGGCGGAAATTGGCTCACGCGGAGCTTTGGCGCCGGTTATCCAGACCTTGAGAAAGTGATCGAGCAGCTCGTCGAAAAGAGCCCCGTGCGGGAACTGGTAGGTCCTGATTAACGCGCTTACCGGACAAGTGGGTTCGAGTACGGACTTGATTGCATGACAATGTCGGTCCTCGAGCAATTGGAGCTAATTCCAAAGAACAACGCCTGGCCTTTAATTGGTCCGACCTACTCCGCAGTTTGGCTGGCTTCGAGGATTGGCTGCGATTCGGGAGCGCGAACTTTCTGTATTTCGTGTGCTAGCCCGGCGATATCGAACTGGGTCGTGACCCCCGGTGCGACTTCTAAAAGCATGGTTTTGTGCTTCATCATATCTTGAAGAAGAAGCTGGTCGCCCCCAACAGGATCACCTGCCGTGCCACCAAGCACTGGACCGATAGGCGCGTCCGTCTTAGCGGGGTATGACCATAAGACGCTGTACAGGTTGTCCGTGGCGAATCCCAGTTCGTCCCACTCAACGTGTTTCTCCTGCCCGTCCTCAAATTTTACGCGAAGATACACTAGCTTGCCTTTGGCTGGCTGCTGAGAGACAGACTCCCAGCGCGCTTGTCTGGCGAAAGACAAGAAAGAATGCTTTCCCCTCTCGAGGATAACTAGGTCAAATTTGCCGTCTAACGACGTCCCCTTCACCGCAATCGCGTTGCCGAGCCCGTCTGCGACATTTTCAGAGTGCCAGGCCTGTTGATTCGCCTGCCCGACCGACGGTATGGGAAGCGCAGCCGCTGGCTCCGCAAGGGGAGATTTACTGGCTGGCACAACCGAGGCCTGCACCACCGCTGGTGCGCTTTTCGAGACGTCTTTCTGGGAATTTCCTGAGCAACCTGAAACGGTGAACAGGATGCCTGTGGGCACCAATAAAAAGGCCTTGTTCATTGTTCTCTCCTTATAAAGAGTTTGCTGGTGGCCGAAGGCTGACTGTTCTTAAGTCTGAGTTTTTTTCCGCAGACGCTGAATAGCCCGAAGGTACAGGTGTGCTCATAGGCTTAACTGTTTGAGGGTGGTCCGCCTCGCCCGTGTTACGGATATGGGTCCCGCCTCTGGTTAAGAGTTCGGTCAAGTTCTGGTTAGCGCGCTAACCGGACAGGCAAAGTAATGGCCCGGAACTTGTCCGATTACCAGACATGTTTAGACGCGACCCAGTTACTTCCCTTCCAGGGCACATCTGGCGCGTTGTCTCCGCTTTGAGATAGATTTCTCGCGGAGGACTAAATGAACATTCTGGCTGCAATCAAACGTGAAGAACGAAAGCTCGAGAAACAGTTGGGCAAATTGCAGAAGCAATTAGAGGGTGTGCGAGCTGCCGGAAAAGCGTTGGGGAATTCAGCGGGTCGCGAGTTGTCGGGGATAAAAAAGCGAGTTCTCTCTGAAGCTGGTAGAGCGAAGATTGCGAAAGCTGCCAAGAAGCGGTGGGCTAAGGTGCGAGCACAAGCGAAAAAGGTCATCAAATAGTTCGGGGAGCAAAGCCACAGCAATTCTCCCCTGCCAGCTTCAGCACGCTAAGCGCAACGAAAAAGCCCATTTGGGCGCTCAAGCCTCACAATTAGGCCCGAAACCACACCTAAGCCATTGATATTATAGTAACTATAACTCTTGAGGAAAGCACGTCAGCTATGTAGGTATTCGGGGCATGGAGAAAACCCGTTAAAAATGCTCGTAGGGCCCCTTTTCGGGGGTTTAAAAAGGGGTCGCAGAGCAGATTTTGCTCTACCTGTGCCCAAGTTCATCAGACTGTTTAGAGCTTCCTACCAAGCACGCAGCCATTCGTTTCTGGATTTCCTTGCTTAGGTCCGGGTCCGACCTCAGTACCGCTTGAATGCTTCGTAGCGCCGCTGATTTCCCAATCTGTCCCAGCGACTCACAAGACTCTTCGGCGACGTGCAAAACTTCGACAAGCGGGTCATATTCCTGCATCGCATTCTCCCCAGTCCGGAGTCTCTGACTCATGAATCTCAGGTAACAATGCAATCACCATCATTTGAATTCGAAGGACGCTTGCGGAACTAAGGCCCCAGTTTACAGCCAACCTGGCAGGCGTGTGATACTGGTAGCCACATGTCCGGTTAGCCGACAAATCAGGAGTTGAGACGGGCGTTTAGTAAATCGCGGGGTCGGGGTGTTCTTTTTTCCAATCGTCTGCAAGCTGCTGTGCTTGAACAATCTGTGGAGGCGTCATCTTTCTTTGAACCAAAGCGACGTTTTTGTCTGCGCCCGCTAGCGAAAACCACTTGTATGCTTGAATGTAGTCCTGCGGAACGCCAGTGCCGTGCATGTAGAGAAGTCCTAGATTACTTCTTCCTTGTCCCGCACCGCCTAGGTTTGGAACGTGTTCTGCCGCCTTGCGAAACCAGTAGGCAGCCAAAGCGTGGTCTTGTGCGACACCATCGCCAAGTTCGTACCGTTGCCCCAACGAATTCTCGGCGTCGACATTATCGTGTTCTGCGGCCCTCCTGAACCACTTGAGGGCTTCCTGCTTGTCCGTTACACCAAACCAGAGGTGCTCTTCAAAAGCCACACCGACCCAGAACTCGGCGTCGGGGACACCGTCCTCCGCCGCTCGCCATAGGCAGCGTTCGATCGAGCCCTGACCCACATGCTTCATGCAATCGTAATAAACCGCGGGCGCGTAACTTTGCTCGACCGCCTTTTGGAGCCAGAAAGCAGACTTCTCCGGGTCGGGCGAAAGAACCATACCCTCATCGTAAATTCTACCCAGCAAATATTGCGCTTGGGCATCACCTGAATCGGCTTCCGAGAACAATACCTGCCAGTCGTCTGCTTCTAGCGAGGGCAACCGAAGTATGGTCGCTAAGCGAGGGTTCGTAGTGATGGTTTCGACCGGTTGCTGTGCGGACAAGAGCGAAGCAACGAAGAAGATAATAAGAACAGATGGAGCGAGAGCGCGATGACTCATGACGGTCCAAGGCCTTCCGGAAATACTAACCCAACTCATAACTCCTGGTAAACGCGGTAGCCGGAGAAGTGGGTACTAGGATCAACATGTCCGGTTAGCCGACTTACCAGGACCTAGTGAGAGGAAAGTTTACGACATCCACGTATAGTGTTGGTCAACGATGTGCCACACGCCCTCTACCTTACGCATGAGAAAATAGCCGCCACCGCCGCACAATCCGCCGCAGAAGTGGTCCACGTATACTAGGGCTTCGGTCTTGTTCAGATTCAGGCCACTGTGCGAGACAACGAAATATCCGAAGTTGTTTGGGAATCTCGCTTCAAAGTCGCCTGGTCTTATTCCTAGGTCGCTCGGGTTGACGAAAACCGCTCTAGCCTCTTTTGGAAGAATCAAATCCGCACTGACGTTTGTCGAAAATATGCTGTTCAGGAAGAAACTGGCTCGCGTAGTTCGTGATGATTGTGCAAACCACGCATCCGAGAGCAAACTGGCTCGCGACTTCAATGAGCGCCCAAACCAAAATTGCTTATCGAACTCGCCTCCTTCCACCGAGCACATACGACAATCTGGATTGCGCATAACAACAATCGTGAGTTTGCGTTCTGCATCCGACTTGTCCATGTTGTTCAGCACTTCTTGCGAGAAAAATGCCGACAAAACCGCGCCCGTTTCCGCTTGTGTTCGTCTCTGCTCGATGAAAAAGAACAATCCAATGAGTGCGAGCAGAGCGCCAATTACAGCCGTCGTGTAAAACGCAATGCTCTTGAATAGGCGCATAGGGCTTCGGCTGCATCTTACCGCCTCTTGGTGCAGTATTGGCGAGTTTGTGCGTAGGTCCTGATTAACGCGGTTACCGGACAGGTGGGTCCCAGTACGGCTTGGAAGGGTGTAGTATTGGGGTGATGACTGCGGTCGACTGGCCCTCGGTCACCTATCGAACCGTCGCAATAGCCAACTTCCTGATGGCAGCGGCAGGGGCCTTCTTTCTCGCTCAATCAATACTTGTCGTTCCGACAAGACTGGGAAATGACCTTACTCAACCGCACTTCATCGCCGCTTTTTGGACGATGGTTATTATCAACATAAGTTTTCTTGCGCTCCTCATCTTCGGGTCCATCCGCCTTTTCCAATTACGAACGATCGGCATCACCATTTGCAACATCGTGTTTTCGGCTGAAATTATTTATTTCGTTGTTCTTGGCCTTCTGTGGTCCGTCTCTTCGACGGCTATTTCGATGAGCGTTGCCGGAGCAACTGGTGTAGGGAATATGGGGATTGGTCCTCAACTGCCTTTCGCTTATCCGCTCATCGCTTTGGGTTGTCTGAACTTGGCGCGCTGGTATCGAAGAAGGAATGGTCTGGTCGCGGCAAGGTCCTGATTAACGCTGCCTGCTCAGGCAGCGGAAACCGGACAAGTGGGTTTAGTACGAAGGCGTCCGGTTATCCAACTAACCAGGCACTACTGCTGTTAATCGTGTGTCGAGGATCGCGTTGATACTTCCCTGAAGGGTTGGCTCTCCAACAACACCACCGCGATAGATACGCTGCGAATTAGCCGTTCATCGTCCGTTTAGGTTAGGTTTGCTAGCTTCCCACAGGGGAAGCGCTTATTCCCCCCTCCCTGGAGGCAAGATGAACACAAACCATACACTCTGTTTGTTGGTTGGCATCCTGATACTGGCGATTAGCGCTTTCGCACAAGAGAAAGAGATCAAACGTTCGGAACTACCTCCGGCGGTTGAAAAAACGGTCGTTGAACGGAGCAAGGGGGCCACAATTCGCGGCTTTAGCAAGGACAAGGAAAACGGGCAGATCGCATACGAAGCCGAGATGCTCGTAAACGGTCATTCCAGAGACTTGCTGATCGATGCGAATGGAACACTGCTCGAAATCGAGGAGCAGGTCGATTTGCAGGCTCTACCCGCAGACGTGAAGGCGGGGCTTCAAGCGAAGGCTGGAAAAGGCAAAATCATAAAAGTAGAATCCATTACCAAGAAAGATAAAATGGTCGCCTATGAGGCCAAGGTCGTGAAGGATGGAAAGAAGTCCGAAATCCAGGTAAGGCCCGACGGAAAGTCATTGGACCACGAAGAGTAGTTGTCACGATTGCTCGAGCTTGATTTGCCTGTTATCGAATTCCGTTTTTGACTCTAGGAGGGGTTTCATGCCACAAAAGAAAATAATCGCTCGCACTTTCCTCGCGTTTCTCATTCTCCCGTTCCTCGCGGCTGTTCCAGCTACTCCCCAAACTACCGGCGGCTCCGGCTACCATCTCATCAGAAAGGTGAAACTCGGGGGAACCGGAGGCTGGGACTATCTCGAAGTGGATCCCGCCACTCACCGCTTGTTCATCTCCCGCGGTACGCGCTACATCGTCGTGGATGCCGATCAAGGTAAAATCATCGGTGATATTCCAGATTCCCAAAGAGCCCACGGCATTGCTTTTGCCAATGAATTCAACAAAGGATTCACCACCGACGGAGGCAACGCCGATTCCATCATGTTCGATCTCACCTCGCTCAAAATCCTCGACAGAATCAAGACGGACAAAGATTCCGACGCGGTCATCTACGATCCCTTCTCCAAGCGCGTTTTTGCCTTTAATGGTGATGCCAATACCGCCTCGGCCATCGACGCCGCTTCGGGAAAACTCGTCAGCACGTTCCCTCTTGGCGGCGGCCCGGAATTCGGCGTGACCGACGGCAAGGGCAAAATCTTCGTCAATCTCGAGGACAAGAGTTCCCTGGTCAAGTTCGACGCGAAAACATTGAAGATCGAAAACACTTGGCCCCTCACGCCCTGCGAATCTCCTTCTGGCCTCGCCATTGACGCCGCTCACGAGATCCTTTTCGTCGGCTGCCATAACAAGCTCATGGCCCTCGTCGACGGCAACTCCGGCAAGGTTCTAGGCACGGTTCCCATCGGCCAAGGTGTAGACGCAAATCGCTTCGACCCTGCCACCGGCTATGCCTTCGCGTCCTGTGGTGACGGCACCCTCACGATTGCCCACGAAGATTCCCCCACAAAATTCTCCCTGGTGGAAATGATCCAGACACAGCGCGGCGCCCGCACCATGGCGCTCGACTACGCCAACCACACCGTCTATCTGGTTACAGCGGAATTCGGCCCTGCTCCCGAGCCAACTAAGGACAATCCCCGGCCGCGCCCGGCCATTCTTCCCGACACGTTTACCCTGCTCATCTACGGCAAGTAATCGCTTCTTCGTTTCGACTCAGTACCTGTTAAACGCGGAACCGGACAAGCAAGTAGCTCATAGTACCCACATGTCCGGTTAGCCGACTAACCAGGAGTTGACTCTCTCGCGGTCGTTGCTGCGCGAGGCGGTCGTCGCGTGAGTCGCGGCCTGCTAGCATTTACGTGTGTACGGCTATCCTCGCAGTTCTCCGTCAGAAGTTTTATGGTTCGCGGGTGTGCTTTTGCTGATGTAACGCTGGTGCTCTAAGACGTTGAGGGTATCTGGCGGTTCGGGCGGCTCCTCATCGGGGTTGAATGGCTCATTGGGGTCATCATCCTCTGAAAGAACCGGCGGCATCGTCCAGCCACGAGGGAGTTCGCCGCCATTCTCGTAGGCCGTCAGCGCTGCTTCGCATCTTGAGAGATAATTCGAGGGCGCCCCGCGCATGTCGTCGTCCCAGACTAGCGCGATGACCGGGTAGATGCCCAGTTCGTGCTCCTGCCACTGGATCTCAAGCTCCATTTCAGGAGGGGGTTCACCACAGACTTTCACCAAGTGCTTGATCGCAAGCTCGCACTCGGCAACGATCCACGCACGCTCTGCGCCAGGAGTACCAAATTCTCCGATGATTTCGACCGGCATGGATTTCACCTCTGCCGATGTGATTTTGTTACCCTGCGCAAGTTAACGTAACTCACTCTCAAGTTGAAGCGGAAAATGAGTATCAAAAGTGGCAGGCAGTAATTGAGAACGGCCCTCACCCTAATCTGTATCAAAGGGTTCCTTCTCACTGTTCTATAAGTTCAATGTTTGTATTGCTTGGCGGGGCGGGCTCGATGAGTACCAAAGGATTTGGTTTGATACGGCCACTGTCACTTTGATTGGCGTTAGCGACGCTCTGGCCTGATTGTTCCAATTGTGACCAGATCGGCAGCGCCGGGTGCGCAAAGGCAGGCCACCCGAATTGCGCGAAAAATATGGTTCCTCTCCTATGCGTTGACTTAGCCATGGGCGTGACATAGGCTTCCATCCACCATCTGTCACGTTTCAGATTTATATGGCGGAGTAACGTTCCCGATTGCCTTCGAGAGATTAGCTTAGCTGCTTTGACCGAAAAATCAGGTGCGACCCTGTATTGATGGTAAGGTTAACGGCTCGATTGGAAAGTTGGGAGTGCTTCGATGTTCTTCAGGCCTCTCCTTTTTTTATGTTCGGCCGTATCTTTTCTGTTTCCTTGCTTACACAATCTAAGTGCGCAAACAACCACTTCCGGCGGATTGATGGGTGTTGTCACTGACCCTAGCCAAGCCCCGGTGCCCAATGCCTATGTAGAAATCCAAGACAGCACAAAAGGAACGACGCAAGCAACAAAAACCGACAGTGACGGCGCGTATCGATTTTTCTTTGTTACGCCGGGAAGCTACACGCTTACCGTTTCTCACCCGGGCTTCCGAGGGGAGAGCCAGAAGATCAATGTGCTCCTGGGGCCAGCGGGGACACGCAATATCGCCCTAAAGCTTGCGGGAGCAAGCACGACCGTAAATGTGAAGGGTGAGATCCCGTTGCTACAAACGGAGAACGGCGACTTCTCCACGACCATCAGCCAGAAGCAGATTTCCGAAGTGCCCAACCCCGGAAATGATCTCACCTACATAGCCCAGACCGTCCCGGGTGCGATCATGAACACGGACGGGATTGGCTTCACCGGAGCAGGAAATGTTTCCATCCTGGGGATGCCGGGCTCTTCCAATTTGTTCACCCTGAACGGAATGAATGATAACAATCAAATCGAACACCATGTAACAGGAGACAGCATCGTATCCAACACCAACAACAGTGGGGTCTTGGGGATGATGTTGGGCCAAAACGAAATTCAAGAAGCCACGGTCGTCAGCAATGGCTATTCCGGGCAATACGGCGGGGCCGCGGGATCGAGCGTCAACTTTCTGACCAAATCCGGCGGCAATACCTTCCACGGCAACGCGCAGTACTACTGGAATGGAAGCGCCCTGAATGCCAACGATTGGTTCAGCAACGCCTTCCTCGTTGCGCGCCCATTCAATAATGCAAACCAATGGGCAGGCTCTCTTGGCGGCCCAATTAGAAAGGACAAGCTGTTCTTTTTTTTTGATACCGAGGGTATTCGAATCGTCATTCCCACCAGTCTTCAGGTATTGCTGCCGAGCCCCCAGTTCGAACTTGCAACCTCGACCAATATTGAAAACATCTTTGGTTTCGGCTCTGTCTCCGACAAGTTTTACCAGCAGATGTTCAAATTGTGGAACGCTGCACCCGGTGCGAGTGCTGCCCTCCCGGGTGACTTTGCTCCGTCCTTGGGTTGCCATGGTTGGAAAGATCCCACCGATCCAGGCGCTGCAAACCGGCTGGGTGTAAATGTTCCTTGTGCAGTGCATTTTTTTAACAACGTGGACGCCCCTTCCAACGATTCCATCTTGTCCGGCCGAGTGGACTGGAATGTGAAATCCACTGATCGCATGTTTCTGCTGCTGCAGTATGGGAACGGGAAAACTCCCGTTCACGTCGACTTAGTCAGCTCGCTATTTAATGACTACTGCCAACAATCGACATGGCAAGGACAATTGAGCGAAACCCACACCATCGGTCCAACAGCGGCGAACCAGTTTCTGATCGCGGGAACTTTCCTCAACCGGACGTGCGCTGTCGCGAACCCCGCGCAAACCATCGCTGCTTTTCCTACGGAAGTGGGCTGGGAGGGCGCGAGTTTGTTGGGAGGGTTTAACCTTCACTATCTGCAGCCAATCGCTACGCGACCTACCACTTACCAGATAGCTGACGATTTGGGGAAAACGCATGACCGGCATAAGTTTTCGTTCGGAGTCAGCTTCCTGCGAACAGATGCGACGCTCGGTGGCTACAATCGTTACGGCTCGGGGTTTTTACTTCCTGCCACCATGAGCGCTTTTTTCTGCGGCGGAGTCTCGCCTTCGCAAGATCCGCTCAAGATATCGTCGGCTGCTCCCTGCCGCGTGGATCAAGCCCACCCCGCCACGGATTTCACATTTTTGGAACAAGCATTTCCCATGACCACTTGGAATCGTTTTGCCTTCTACACCCTCGGTCTCTATGGACAGGAGGAGTGGAAGGCACGCTCCAACTTGACGCTGACACTCACGTTGCGGGCAGATCATCAGTCCAATCCGGTTTGTGCGAATAGTTGCTTCTCCCGGTTTTCCGGACCGTTCAATTCTCTCAACCATGGTCCGGGCCAGCCGTACGACACCGGGATACTAACTCATCAGAGACAGGCATTTGCGAACACAGACAGCATCGCCTGGTCCCCACGCTTCAGCTTTGCCTGGCAACCTCTTGGCGTTGCCCGCAATTTGGTGATTCGCGGAGGCTTTGGTTTCTTCTATGATCAAGTTCCGGCAAGCCTGGCGGCAAACTTGGCCTACAACCCGCCATCGAGCACTTTTTTTGACATTAGCGGTTACAATCTCACGCCGGGTGACATGAACAGCCTTTTGCAAAATGCAAAGAGCTCCAATCTTATATTCATGAATGCCTACAACACCGGGCAAAGCATTGCTCGGATCAAGTTAGACGACCCGAACTTCACTCCGCCAACTTTTACAAATCCGGCAAATTGGATGCATTCGCCGCAGTATCAAAAATGGAGTCTGCAGGCGCAGCAAAGATTCGGATCTTCAAGTTCATTGACCATCGGCTATTTTGGAAATCATGGTCTCCATGAATTTGTTCAAAATGCAAACGCCAATGCATTTGGATTCGGATCCTACCCCACCGCAGTGTGTACAACTCGTGTGGTCGCTCCCTGCGCGGATCCGCGATTTGGCGGGGTAACGGAATATCAGACGAATGCTATTTCCAACTACCACGGCATGGTCGTTTCCTTCGAGCAAAGATTGACCGAGTGGGGCGGCGGCATGTTCCAGGTCAATTATACGTATGGACATGCGTTGGATGAAGTCTCGAACGGAGGAGTATCTGTATTTACGACCGCCGATCCGGTCTATCCCCAGGATGCCAGAAATATTCGCCAGAGCTACGGGCCAGCGGAGTACGACACTCGGCATTCCCTGACGGGGAATTTCGTATGGGAAATCCCCTTCAAACAGGCTCTCCGGGGGCACGGGCCGGATTCACTGGTGAATGGCTGGCAAATCGCAGGGACAATCTTGGCGCATACGGGCAACCCGTATACGGTATTGGACACTCTGACAGCCGGCAGCTTGGCCAAGAACAATCTCTTTGGCCCACTCTATTCTGTGCCGGTAGCACCTCTTGGCCCTGCGGGACCCTGCGGAAAGGGCGCGGCTCAGCCAACTTCACCGGTCCCGTGTCTGCCACCTCAAACTCTGAACGACGGTTCGCCTGCTCCCGGTGCACTCTTTCTTCAAACGGGGTGCGAGACGGGATTCAACACTGGAAATCTGGGCGCAGCCCCTGCGTGCGCTGGTCGGTTAGTGACCCTGGCCCAAGGCCGCAACCGTTTTCGAGGACCGGGCTTCGTCAATCTGGATTTTGCGATCATGAAAATACGAAAATACCTCACTGGGAGAATGCATCGCTGAGCATTGGTGCTCAATTTTTCAACTTCTTTAATCACGCCAATTTTGGCGGTCCTGATAATTCCAGCTCAGACTCCATCTTCGGTCAGATTGGCTACCTGGAGCAGTCGCCCACCAGCATCCTCGGCTCAACACTCCAGGCAAATGTAGCCCGGCGCATGATCCAGTTGAAGGTCCAACTCCAATTCTAAGAGTTCAAAAAAAATCTTCCCGCGATCCGATTTTGCAGATGTCAGAGCTCGCCCATTTTCAGAAATTTTCCATCATCCACATGTTCCCTTCCACATTCCAGGCGCGTATCGCCAAATAGCGGCCATCGGGGGAAGGCACCCCGTAGACATCGACGCCGCCGGGATGTTCCCACAAAAGTCGCATTTTGCCATGTGAATCCATGTGCAGCATGTCAGCCCCTCGCGCCGTATAGCTGGAGACGAACAGCCCCTTCCCATCCGCTGTCCAAACCACGCTGGACAGTGTGTTCCATCCTTTAGAGGTGATCTCCAGCAGCGCGGCGCCGTTCAGCGAAAGAATTTGCACTCTCTCGGCCCGGTGCTTGAGGAGGGCAATGCGGGAGCCATCGGGGGAAAGATCCCAATGATACTCCTTCCCTGGTTCCGTATTGGATCTGGCGAGTTCGCGCCCGCGGCCATTCACTGGGTCGAATGCCGTAAAGACGATCTGTTTGCGATCTGGAGTTCGCTCGGCGATCGCACATAAAGTCGAGGGCAACCGCGCGCATCGTGGCCACTCTTCGATGCTGGCCGTCAAGACCAACTGCGGAGCGCCACCCGTGATGGCAACCCGCATGATCTTGGTCGTTGCCGGAGATAGTATCGCCGTCTGCCCGGCCCGCATGATCTTGCTTGATTCTGCCGGGCCTTCTTCGTAGGACGTCAGCGTGTAATAAATCCAGGAGCCTTCCGGGCTCAGGCAAGCGCCAGTCAAGCCCTCGCCTTTGTTAAAGCTAATCAATGATTCGGCAGTGTCCTGGCCAAGAGTCTGTTCGAAAATTGCGTCGACCCCGGTCCGGCTGGAATTAAAGAGAATGGTCTTGCTATCCGCCGTCCAGGCCAAAGGATGATTCCAACTTTCGTCCAGCGTGAGACGAAAGGGATTGGTGGATCGTTCCCCGCCAGCCTGAAGGTCTGCAACATAGACGCTGCTATGGGGTCTCCATTCAAATACGCCGAACCGCTTGCCGTCTAACGTCATGCTCGTGGCAGTCACGCATAGTTCGGCGAAGTTGGTGAGGCGCTGGGGCTTCCCAATGAATTCAGTTAGTCGTGGGTCCATGTTTATTTGCCAGAGGTTGCAGGTTTTCACTTTAGAACCCGGTTCATCCAGCCTGTACATCAACCGGCCATCAGACCACCAATTAAGATCACCGACCATTTTCGGGTCAAAGGGTGGAAGGATTTTAGTGAGGGGTCCCCCCTTTAGATCGCCGCTAACGAAATAAATGTTAGCGGTGTCGGGTCCATCTTGCCTTACGTAGATAACGCGTTGTCCATCCGGCGACCAGGTAAGCCCGCCAATCGTATCGTTATCACCTACCTCGAATACTTTCCGGGCTTCCTGCCCGTCAGGCCGCATCACCCAGATTTCGCGATCGCCATACTTACCCACATTTGTTTCAAAAGAGAGGAGGGAACCGTCGGGCGAAAAGGACTCGCCAGCGGCTTCATCCCGAATCTTATGGGGAGGCCCGCCGGAGATATTGACGATCCAAATGCTGCAGCCACGGGAAGTCCCAAAGGTGTTATCACCCCCCCGCGAACAGGCATTCGCCAGGAAACCCTTGTTGTCGGGAAGCCAGGCGCCAACCCCGAAGCTGAGTATATTGCTGTTGACACCCTCCGCCGGTGGAATCGCCTGTGTTTTTCCGCTTTCTACAAGTTGCAGGTGCAGACCAGTTCGATCGCCGTAAGCCAGGTATTTTCCGTCTGGCGAGATCTTGCCGCCAGCCGGACCATTTTCGCTGGAGACACTGGTGAGTTGCAGCATCTTGATTTGGGGCAGCGCCGAGGAAGGCGAGGGCCGCCGTCTGGAATACCAGAAAGCTCCCGTTATCATGAGAATGACGACAACCGCTGCCGCGACCAATTGCGACCACCGAGCGTGACGTCGCGGTTCGATCTCCTCTTGCAACTTCTCCAGATCCGAGTGCATCTCCAACGCAGTCTGGTATCGAGCTTCGCGATGCTTTTCGAGTGCCTTGCCGATAATCCTTTCGAAGTCCGCCGGTAGCTCCGGGTTTAATTCACGCGCTGGCCCCGGCTTCTTGCTCAGAATGGCGTTCTGCAGGTCAGCCGCGGTGTCACCCGCGAATGCCCGTTTACCCGTGGCCATTTCGTACAGCACCAGTCCAAAAGAAAACAGATCCGTCCGCAGGTCCAATTTCTCGCCGCGTATCTGTTCAGGAGACATGTAGCCTGCTGTGCCCATGGCTACTCCGGTTCGGCTTAGGAAAGGACTCGAAGCAGTGAGCGACTCAGATTCGTGCTTTGAATCGCGCGGAACCCCGTCTCGATGCTCCGCGTTGGGGGAATCGGACTCGGTTGGTCCGGCAGGCGACAATTTGGCCAAACCGAAATCCAGAATTTTAGCTTGGCCCTCGGCTGTGACGAAAATATTCGCCGGTTTGATGTCGCGATGGATGATGCCCCGGCGATGGGCCGCATCCAACCCCTGCGTGATCTGAACTGCCAGATCCAGCAACTTTGTCAGCCCTAATTGAGAGTTTCCGGGTGACGCCGGGACGATCAAGTCGCGCAGTGTCTGGCCCTGCAAAAGTTCCATGGCCAGGAATGGTTGCCCTTCGAATTCTTCCACGCTGTAAATCGTGCAAATGTTGGGATGGTTCAGTGCAGAAGCAGAACGCGCCTCGGATTCAAAGCGCTGCCGTGCCGCGAAATCGCTGGCCAATTCCCCGGGCAGAAATTTCAGCGCCACCCGCCGGCCCAGCTTCAAGTCCTCCGCTTTGTACACCACTCCCATCCCGCCCCCGCCCAGAACTTCAAGGACTCGGTAGTGGGAGACTTTCTTGCCAATCAGGCTGCCGTCAGGAATGCGCTGAGGACCCGGTTCAACAGCGGCCGCCGGAGTTTTTTCAATTTGCTCCCGACCTTCGCGGGACACCCCCGGCCCAATCCAGCGATAGCCTCGGCGTGGGAGAGTTTCGATGTACTGAGGATTTTCTGCGGAGTCGGCCAAGGCCTGTCGCAGCCTGCCAATAGCAGTATTGATGCTGTGATCAAATTCAACCACCGTGTCATTGGGCCAGAGTTTAGTGCGGATTTCCTCACGCAAAACTAACTCGCCGGGCTGCTCCAATAGCATGGCCAGCACCGTGATTGACTGGTCAGGCAGGCCAGTGCTTCGGCCGTCCTTCCGCAATTCCCTGGCACGGAGATCGAGTTCAAAGGCGGCAAAACGAATGAGAAGAGGCGGCTGATGCGAATTCATGCGTGTATCCAGCGGAGACTCTACCACTACGCCAGCTAGTTCCTCAATTGTTCAGTCGGTGCTGGCGCACCCGGGGCGCTGATAACAAACCCATGCTCAACGACTTATCTATGTGAGAGTTTTGTTAGAAGTATGTGATTCCCGCTGCATTGAGTGTTTCTGCGCGCCGCGCCAGAGTGCGTCCTGCAAGGCAACAAAAGACACAAACAGGAGATTGAAGATGAAACCTCATGGCACCAACAAATTCAGCCTGATGACAAACATTATTGCGATGTCCCTATTTGCTGCGATGGCGATGCCGCTAGCATCGTCCGCGCAGGAGGAAAAAAAAGAACACCATCATTACAAACTCGTAGACATAGGCACGCTCGGCGGTCCCAACAGCTTTTTTTCAGGCCCGGGACTCCCAGTACTGAACAACCGGGGAACGTTCGCGATAATCGCCAACACAACCACGCCCAATCCCAATCCGGGCTGCTTCATCGGATTGAATGCACCAGACTGCTTTGTCGAGCACGCCGCTGTATGGCACAACGGCACCCTCATTGACCTGGGCGTACTTCCTGGCGGCGCGAACAGTCAGACAACTTCGATCAGCGCAAGTGGGCTCATCGCCGGGCTTTCAGAGAACGGTCTTATCGATCCTCTAACAGGCCAGCAGGAAATCGTTGGGGTGCTTTTTGAGGGCCATCAGACGATCGATATTGGGACCTTGCCGGGAGGAACGGAGAGCCTCGCTACCAATCTCAATAGCCGTGGCCAGGTAACGGGATTTTCCAATAACGACCTATCCGACCCCTTCTCCATTGTTGGCTTTCCCACGCAAACAAGAACATTTCTGTGGCAGAACGGTGCGATGAAAGACTTGGGCACGTTGGGTGGACCCGACGCAGCTCCCAACGCCATGAACGAGCGGGGCCAAATTGTTGGTTTTTCTTACACGAACACAACCGCCAGTACGAATTGTGCTTGGCCACTAACAACCGATCCGTTCCTCTGGGAGAACGGCAAGATGCATGACCTTGGCACGCTCGGCGGTACATGCGGGTCCGCCCTTTGGATCAATCAGCGGGGCCAAATCGTCGGCACGTCCAACCTGCAGGGAGATGCCTCGCACCACTCCTTCGTTTGGGACGATGGGAAGCTGACCGACGTGGGAACCCTGGGAGGTGACAATTCGGAGGGCGATTGGTTGAGTGACTCTGGCTATGTTGTTGGCAGAGCGGATCTCCCCGGCTCCCAATCACACCACGCTTATCGCTGGAAGAACGGTGTTATGGCCGACCTCGGAACTCTTTCGCCGTGGCCGTGCAGCACAGCTCTCAGCGTCAATTCAATTGGCCAGGTGGTGGGCGAAACGGGGATTTGCGGCGTCGGCGGCGGGCCTGCTTTCCTTTCGGAGAACGGCGGTCCCATCGTTGACGTGAATGCCCTCATCGTTCCCGCATCCGACATCCAAGTCGTAAGCGAGTTTGACATCAATGAACGGGGAGAGATCGCTGGTATTGGCGTGGTCCCCAGTGGCGACGAGCATGCCGTCCTTCTCATACCCTGCGACGACGCCCATCCGAACCTGGCCGGCTGCGACTACGAGCCCGCGGACGCCGCCACCGCCTCTGTTATTCGTCCGGCACTAGCAACTCAGGTCTCCGTAGCGGCAGCTACCAAGGCCAGGTTATCCCCAGCCGAAGTGATGGCGCGATTCCGTTCCTTGATGGTGAGTCGCAACCGCCGCTTCGGCGCAGGGCCGAACAACTAACTCCGCTGCCAGTGGCGGCCAATGTGGATGATGGAGGAGTTCGCGTAACGCCCCGAGTACGAAGGAGCGGCGCTCAGAAGTTTTCCATCATCCACAAATTAGTTTCCACATTCCAGCCACGCATGGCCAAGTGGCGTCCGTCGGGGGACGGAACTCCGTAGAGTTCCACGCCACCCGGGTGTTCCCACAAAAGTCGTGTATTGCCTTGGAGATCCATGTGCAGCATGTCGGCCCCTCGCGCCGTGTAGCTGGAGACGAACAATCCCTTCCCGTCCGCCGTCCAAACCACGCTCGATAACGTATTCCATTCTTTTGAAATGATCTGCCGCGGCGCGACGCCGTTCAGCGAAAGAATATGTACGCTTGCATCACGGTGCTTGAGGAGAGCGATGTGGGTGCCATCAGGAGAAAGATCCCAATGATAGTTCGTCGATGCCTCCGTATTGGATCTGGCGAGTTCGCGCCCGCGGCCTTTCACTGCGTCGAAGGCCGAAAACACAAGCTGTTTGCGATCCTGAGTGCGCTCGGCGATCGCACACAAAGATGACGGAGAACGTGCGCATCGTGGCCATTCTTCGATGTTAGCCGTCAACACAAATTGGGGAGATCCTCCCGTTATCGGGACGCGCATGATTTTGTTGGTTGCCGCAGGACGTACGTCCGTCACGGGGTCGCGCATGATTTTGGTTGATTCTAACGGACCTCCTTCGTTTGAACTCATCGCGTAATAAACCCAGGAACCTTCCGGATTGAGGCAAGCGCCGGTCAAGCCTTCGCTTTTGCTTAAAGCGATCAATGGTTCTGCGGTGTCCCGGCCAAGAGTTTGTTTGAAAATTGCATCCACCCCGGTACGGCTGGAACTAAAAAGAATGGTCCTGCTATCCGCCGTCCACGCCAACGGATGATTCCAGCTGTCCTCTATCGTCAGCCTCGTGGGAGTGGTGATGCGCGTCCCACCAGCTTGAAGGTCCGCCAGATACACGCTGCTATGGGGTCTCCATTGAGAGGCCAGGACACGCTTGCTATCCGCCGTCGAGTTCATAGGATTTACGCATATTTCCGCGAAGTTCGTGAGGCGCTGGGGCTTGCCTATGAATTCAGTGAGTTGTGGGTTCATGCCAATCTGCCAGAGATTGCAGGTCTTCACTTTAAAGCCCCGTTCATCCAGTCTGACAATCAGTCGGCCATCGGGCAACCAGATGTAGTTACCCAGTCCTTTCGTGTCAAAAGGAGGAAGGATCTTAGTGAGAGGCCCCCCTTTCAGGTCGCCGCTTACGAAGTAGGTACTAGCAATGTCAGGCCCATCTTGCCTGATGTAGATAACGCGCTGTCCATCCTGCGACCATCCGACACCATAAATCGTACTGTTCTCATCGACGTCAAAGAGCTTGCGTGCCTCTCCCCCATCAGGACGCATCACCCAGATTTCGCGATCGTTAACCCTGCCCGTGTTTGTTTCAAAAGAGATCAAAGAACCATCCGGAGAAATGGAATCCAGGAAGGCCTCATCGCGAAGTTTCTGCGCAGGTCCACCCGATAAGGAGACAATCCAAATGCTGCTGCCCTGGGAAGTCCGATAAGTGGTGTCACCCCCTAACGGAAAGCCATTGACGAGGAGCCTTCTGCCGTCAGGAAACCAGGGGCCGACCACCCAGGCGAGCGTATTACTCTTGACCTCCGGGGGCGGAGGAATCGTCTGCATCTCGCCTGTTTCGAGTTGCTTGACGTGGAAGCCAGGCGAATCTGAGTAGGCCAGATATTTCCCATCGGGCGAGATGGCACCGCCGCCCACGCTGCTGCTGATCTGCTTCCACTTGATCTCTGACAAGGCCGTAGGAAACCGTAGCTGGCGTTTGGCGAACCAGAAAGCCGTAATGGCGAGGGATATAACCACGACGCCTACTTCCGCCAACCACCGCCACCGCGCGCGAGGCCTCCGGTCAATCTCCCGTTGCAAAGTTTCCAGATCAATGCGCATCTCCGAAGCGGACTGGTATCTCGCTTCGCGATCTTTTTCGAGCGCTCTGCGTATAATCTGGTCGAGCTTTGCGGGAAGTTTAGGATTCACTTCACGCGCGGGACGCGGAACCTTGGTGAGGATTGCTTCCTGAAGCTCTGGCCCAGTGTCGCCTTCGAATGCGCGTTTGCCTGTGGCCAGTTCGTAAAGCACCAAACCGAACGAGAACAAATCTGTCCGTGCATCCAACTTTTCGCCGCGTACTTGTTCCGGCGACATGTATCCTGCCGTACCCATCGCAACTCCGGTCCTACTCAGAAACCTATCGGGAGTGGAGATGGTCAAATTCCCGCGAGTGACCGCGATTCCCACAGCGTCGTTGTGAGGATTAGGAGAGAAGTCATCGGCCTCTGCTAATAAAAGGCTGACCAGTTTCGCCAAACCGAAATCCAGGATTTTGGCTTGGCCTTCCCGGGTGATGAAAATGTTGGCCGGCTTAATGTCGCGATGGATGATGCCTTTCTGGTGCGCTGCGTCCAGGCCATCCAGAATCTGGACCGCCAGATCAAGCAGTTTGTCCAGCTCGAGCGGCGGCCTTCCTGGATCCGCTCCAAAGATCAATTCCCGTAACGTCTGCCCTTCCAGCAACTGCATCACCAGGAACGGCCGGCCTTCGTACTCGCCAAATTCGTAGATGGGGCAGATGCTCGGGTGTTCCAGCGCCGAGGCGGATCGCGCTTCGCGCTCGAATCGTCCGAGCGCCGCGGGATCCTTGATGGACTCTTCCGGCAGAAACTTGAGCGCTACTTTGCGGCCCAGCATGATGTCTTCCGCGCGGTACACCAAGCCCATGCCACCGCCACCGAGTCCATCCAAAATATGGTAATGCGAAATGGTCTCGCCGGTCAGTGGAAAGCCGGCGTCTTCGAGTCCACCACGAACGGCTTCCCGTACGGAATCGCCTGCACTGGCATCGAACGCAAGCAACGCTTCTACTTCTCGCCGCAAATCGTGATCGCCACCGCAGGCGTCGTTGAGAAGTGCTCCACGCTGCCCCGGCGGACAATCCGCGGCGCGATGAAAGAGCTCTTCGATCTGTGCCCAGCGTTCCGGAGTCAAGAGGCACCTATCCGTTTTTCATTTCCTGGCGAAGCCACGCTTCCGCCATTCGTAAGTCACGCCGAACCGTAATCTCGGATACTTCCAGCGTGTGAGCAATTTCTTCCATGGAAAGTCCGCCGAAATACCGCAACTCCACGGTTTTGCATTTTCGCGGATCGATTTTTTCGAGCTCGGTCAGCCCGCTGTCCAGCGCTACAAGATCCCGGCTGCGTTCCGCTCGAAAACTTACCGCCTCATTGAAAGGCACTTGAACTCCGGCACGCTTGCCCGCGTGTTTGCGGCGGGCATGGTCCACCAGTATCTGGCGCATCAGCCGCGCCGCCACGCCAAAGAAATGGGATCGACTCTGCCAGGTGGGATTCGTTTGATCGACAAGTCGCGCGTACGCCTCGTGCACAAGCGCCGTAGGTTGTAGTGTGTGCCCGGGTCGTTCTTTGCGCAGGTAACCCGCCGCAAGCTGGCGGAGTTCGCGATACACCAAAGGCGTAAGGTCATCAAGGGCTTTCTGGTTCCCCTTGGCCCATTCCGCAAGCAACAACGTCACTTCGTGGGTGTCAGACATACCGCTGAGACCAAAACCCTCAACTCCCGTCGTGCGCGGAGTATACACCAGTCCCACATTCGCGCCTCCACTTCGACGCCTCGCGGCTGGCGAAATAAAGTCGACAACCATGCTCGTTTTCGGCTTCGGTTCGCGCATGTGTTGGTAGGAAGAACAGCAAGGAGCACGCGGGGATCTCAAAACTGCGGTTGCTCCAGCTGGGGGATTTCAGGAGAGATTATGAGAAAAAATTTGACTGCACTCGTTGTATCCGCAGGTCTTTGTGCTGCGCTGGCGTTGCCGTTTCGACTGGCCGCGCAGGAACAGAAGGAAGAGAAGCACGAGCACCATCACTACAAGCTGATTGACATGGGTACGTTTGGCGGTCCAAGCAGCCTGTTCAGCAACCCCGACTCCAGGGTCATAAATAATCACGGTACGGCCACCGGGGTGGCCGATACATCCACCCCTGATCCAAATTGCTTTTTTGATTGCTTGGTTGATCACGCTTTCGTGTGGAAGAACGGTGTAATCACCGATCTCGGTACACTGCCAGGAGGTCAGAGCAGCTTTGCATATTGGGTCAACGATCGCGGGCTGATTGTTGGCCAGTCACAAAATGGATCGATCGATCCGCTAACCGGTGCCCCGGAGGTGCGTGGTGTTCTTTGGCGCAAGGGACAGGCTCTCGATCTTGGCACGCTTGGTGGTAATGCCAGTAACACCATCTCGATCAATAATCGCGGCCAAGTGTTGGGATCTGCGACAAATGCCACTCTCGATCCCTTCGCAAACGTCCCCGTAGGTGCGTGCCTGATATTGCCGACCAACAATCCATGTTCTGGTTCCGCCTTCGCGTTCAATTCTCTATATTCCCCTACTACCACCGAGACGCACGCCTTCGTTTGGCAGGAGGGCTTCATGCGCGATTTAGGTACGCTCGGTGGTCCCGACAGCGCTCCCGAAGCCAACAATGATCGCGGAGAGGTTACGGGCTGGTCCTACACCAGTTTCATCGCAAATCCGTCGACCGGAACGCCGACCGTGGATCCCTTCCTTTGGAGCCCGGAGGACGCCAAGATGACCGACTTGGGTAGCTTTGGCGGCACGTTCGGAGCCCCTTTCTGGCTCAACAACCGGGGACAGGTCGTGGGTGCATCCAACCTGCCCGGTGATCAAACGTTTCATCCATTCCTCTGGGATCGCGGCAAACTGAATGACCTGGGAACCCTCGGAGGCTACACAGGCGTCGCATTCATGCTCAATGATGCCGGGGAAGCCGTGGGATATGCTGATCTGGCACCCACTCCTCCCGGTTGCTCTGGCCTCAGCTGCATACACCACGGCTTTCTCTGGAAGGATGGTGTGATGACGGACCTGGGTACTCTCAGCGATCCGTGCAGTCGCGCGGTATCCATTAATGCGAACGGTCAGATTGTTGGCGTAACGTCACCTTGTGGCGGAGAATTTACACGTGGATCTCTATGGGAGAACGGAGGTCCGCTGGTCGACCTGAACAGTCTGATTGTAAACGGCTCTGGCCTTACGGTGCGGGAAGGTGACTTCATCAATGACGCGGGGGAAATCGCCGGCCGCGCCATCCTTCCCAATGGTGACGTGCACGCGGTCATCCTCATCCCTTGCGACGACGATCATGCAGACGTCCAGGGCTGCGACTACGAGCCTGTCGAACAGGGCACAGCCACCGCTGTTCCATCAACCAAACTCCTGCAATCGTCCGCGAATCCCGTCAAATTGTCCACGGCCGGACAGCTATCACAGACTCGATCTACCACTTCCCGGCGTCATAGCAGATTCGGACCTTCCCGCTGAAATAACGAGGGCACGGATTCGAACTGCTTATCCAGCATGTGCATGAAAGGCTTGAATGCATCGAGCCGCCCCTCTGGAGGGCGGCTCGATGCATCTGTACCAAATCACCTCGTTTGATACAGCTCTTTTCTGCGCGACAGAAGACCGAATAATCAAATAGATAGACTGCCTCTGACTCGCACCCTTTGATACTGCAAAGAAGGTGCTAAAGGTAGACTTCCCACAACCGGACTTCTGGAGCGCCTGCATTTGGTGGTTCAACTTCCGGGTTGCCCGTTATACGTGCCCCGGTGTCTCCCACAGTATTTGTTCTAAGCGATGTAAGCTAGGTGGGGAACGACGGGTCGGCTGAACTACCGCAGCCTCCCGCGAAGCACGGTGATTGAGCCGGCTGGCAGTGTGTACATGCCATCCGGTGTGGCAGCCATCCTGATGTTCTTATTCTCGCTAGGATTGTTGGAATACTGGACAAGGGCTACAGGGCCGACGAAAGGAT